>FZPS01000168.1_pt70 | contig 102735 bp, 119 predicted proteins | sample 1817821 | NCBI WGS metagenome assembly FZPS01 (sample SAMEA104158645, study PRJEB21678) | metagenome | place: Germany | collected 2015-04-21
TCCTCCCATGTACTCTTTAACTACTTTTAACTTAAACTCAAATGAATATTTAGACATGATAACCCCCCCCTGAATCCGTGTCCGGATTTAGGGGGTAACATCAGAAGGATTATAGGCCCCAAAGGCAGATCTTCTTATGGGGATGGGATGAGGACAATAATCCTAGCTTATTGATCTTATATGGAGTACATGAGTTTAAGGACTCCAATATAGAAGGAGTTTATATACTTGAGAAAGAGGTAAAGTACAAGAGCTATGCAATTTTTCAAGGGAAGGATGGTCATCTGCCTTCTTTTCCCGCAGTTAAAATTATTGAATATTATGATTACAGGAATAGATGTTGGGCAGAAGCAAAGATGTTTTATAAGATAGGTTTAAAAAGAGGATGGACCTGGCGGACAGATGAGAAATATCTAGTTAAAAGCTATTGCAATCTTCCTTCTGATAAAGAGATTAGCTTTGATTTTTATAGGCCTTGGGAACACAAGGATTATGTGAGGGTAATAAAGAGTAAAAATATTAATTTCCCTGGATTCAGATTAGCTCATAGCCCTAGGGACCTTATTGGACCAAAAGCCACCAAAGGACTTCTTTACAAGGCTTTTACAGCTAGGTAGCTCCCAGTATATTTCTGGCTTGTTTTTAGAGTTGGCAAAGAGGCAAAATAATCTGTTACAGGCAGAAGCTAAGGAAATGTTAGAAGGGGATATAAAATGGGCTGATGAAAATTATGCTAAAGGTCTTAGAAGATGTATAAGAATTTACCTAACTTCTATAGATGAAGAATTAAAAACTGAAAGAATTCAATGGATCCGCAACAACTTATATAAGATGGATTTGCCTTTGACTAGATTGAATATTATAGAATTTAAAAACACAGTCCAAGAAGCTGAAATTTATGGAAGCTATGAAGCATATGCTGACCAGCTATACTGAGCAAGACTCTATCAGTAAGTATAAGGATAATTTTTACCACAATGAACTTTTAACATATTATTTGTATTTTGATTTCCATAAAGAACCTGAGAAATACATAAGTGATGTAGGCGACTACTATAATTTTGCTAGTTCTGACCCTCTTTTAAACTTAAAGGAACGTTGTGAATACAAAAAAGAAATTTGGGATAATCACCTGGATATAGTGCTGGATATAGCTTTAAAAACTTCTGTGAAACAAATACTAAAAGTTTGTTTTTATATCTTAAAAGATTCTCCCAAGGCTAATAAATTTATAGATGAGTTAGATTACCGTCAATTGATTAATTTAGCCCATTCAAGCTATGAGCCTATGGCTCAAATGTTTATGGATATTCTTAATAAAAGGCTTCATGACAGTGAAGTTTTTGACCCTGATTTGATGATAGCTCTAATAGGGTCGCCTTGTGAAGAGATACATAAGTATGGCAAGGAGTATTTTGCTAGAACTAAGGGGATTTTTTCTCCAAGGGACACAGCAGATTTGTTGTTTTTTAGATAATTTACAGCTGTGGCAAGAGCTCTTTAAAAAGAGTGCCCTTTCCTTTGAAGATAGCCAATTTATAGACTTTGTTAAAGAGCTTATCAATAGGGCAGATAAGTTATTAAAGTTAGATAGGGAATTGCCAGAGGAGATAAGAGAAACTCTTAGCCTATCAGCGACTAAGATGGAAGGACTTTCACAAGATAAGATAGGGGATTTGTTTAATAGAATTTTACTTAATCTTGCTCAAGGCATTAGGATGCCTCAGTGGATGGGAGTTTTTATAGAAGAAGTAATTTTTTCTGTCCCATATGACAGGATGGAGGATATTTTAGCCAAGACTGAAATAGAAAGGTCAAAGGGATGGAATCATGGAAGGAACAAGAGAATATTATCTCTTTTACAAGCTATAAAGAATAAGTCCATACCTGGAGACCTAGAAATTATGGATACTTTAGCTGCAGGTGGCTCAAAGATGATTAAGAAGCTTGTGGAAGTAATAGGGAGAAATGTTGAAAGTTTAAGAGAGCGCTTTACAACTTTGCTCATTATGTTGGAATCAGATGTTTTGCTATTAAATAGAATGGCAGAGGAGATTTTTCAAGGTCTACCCTTAAGTCAGCAAAGAAAGCTTCATGGTATGATTCTAGATTCTCCTGTAAGTAAGGTTTATTCCTTTGGTCTTAAAGAGCTGGATATACTTTATGGCCAAAAGATTCCGGAAGACTTCATAATTCAAATGTTGGAACATACCGCTCTAGAGGTTAAGGCCTATATTTCAGATAAAATAGATAAGGTTTTAAATAACTTGGAAGTGGAAAATGAAAAGCTCTTTATCTACTATGTAAGAACCTTGCTCCTAATGCCTAATAAGCTATCAAAGAGCGAGGATAAGGTATATGAGCTTATACCGAAATTTGCCCTGCTAAAGATGCAGGAATATGGATTTTGGCCAAAGGATCTACCGACACCTTATGAAAGACAAATCAATGAAACAGAGGAGGAATATGAAGCTAGGCAGAAACTTATCCAAAAGTATGGAAAGCTAGGTGAAGATATAGCCAAGCTTTATGAGGAAAAGGATAAAATTAAGGAAAAACTTGGACAGTTAAGAAAAGAATATGATGATACCTGGGATATAGAAAAAATCCGTAAAGATGTGGCAAGAAAGATTATGGAGGAATCTAAAGCCCGTCGGGCAGAGAGAAAAAAGCAGCGGCAGTTAGAAAATCAGCAGCGATCAGAGGCCTGGAATAAAAAGAAGGAAGAGGAAATCTTGTTTATTGGTAAGGGTTACTCTCAGTTGCTGCAGCAAAAGGAAAGTGATGATAGTAAACTGAAAAAACTAGCCTTGCCCCTAGTAAATACAGATAGAGAATTAGCGGCCCTTTTAGATATTGAATATGCACAGCTACGTTTCATTAGCTATCATAGGGATGTAGTTACAGAGGATCACTATCATAGGTATTCTGTGCCTAAGAGAAAAGGTGGCTATAGAAATATCGCTGCTCCCAAGCCTATACTAAAAAAGGCCCAGAGAAGAATTTTAGAAGAAATTTTATGTAAGCTTACAGTATCGGACAATGCCCATGGTTTTTTAAAGGGAAGGTCTGTAGTTTCCTCTGCTAAGGAACATGAAGGCAGCCCAGACTTAGTAATAAATATGGATTTAGAAGATTTCTTCCCTACAGTTACCTTTGAAAGGGTAAGAGGTATGTTTAAGAGCTTTGGCTATTCCGAATATATATCTTCCTTGCTAGCTATGATTTGTACATACTGTGAACGGATGCCAATAGAAGTTAAGGGCCAGAAAAGATATGTAAAAACCTCCTCAAGAATTTTACCTCAAGGGTCCCCAGCAAGCCCTATGATAACAAATATTTTGTGCATAAAGCTGGATAAGAGATTAAATGGCCTTGCAGACAAATATAACTTTACTTACACAAGGTATGCAGACGACATGAGTTTTAGCCTAAAGGAAAGAACTGGCCATTTAGACCATAAGCTAGAAGCTGATGGTAAGATAAATCTAGGAAGTTTCTGTGTCCTGGTATCAAAAATCGTTTCGGAAGAGGGCTTTAAGATCAACAAAAGTAAAACACGGTTCTTAAAAGCACACAACCGTCAATGCATAACTGGCATAGTGGTGAACAATGAAGAGCTTGGTGTACCTAAGAAATGGGTGAAAATATTAAGAGCTGCTATACACAATGGCAAGAAAGAAAAAGCCAAAGGCCAGCTCCCACAAGAGACTATAAGAAAAATTTCTGGAATGGCAGCCTGGTTAAAGAGTGTCAATGCTGAAAGATATAAGGACATAATATCTGAGGCCTATGAGCTTATAAAGAGCTAAAATTCAGCAGAATTACACCAATGGTTATTGAAAAAATACCAATTAATGATATAATACAATCATCATAAAGGAAAATTAATAACAGTTCCCTTGGCCTTTTGCTGCGGTGTTTCGCCGCGGTGGACATATGCCAGACATACATCACCAGCTTGTGCGCAATTCACTTCGCAACCACTATTGTGCCCATGTAGAATGGATCCTACGGCGATGGGACAATAGTGGAGCTCCGCTGAAGTGTCACAAGCAGATCTGAGATTGTTAGCAAGGGGATTGTTATTTTTTTAGTTTAATATCTTTAAGTTTATTAAGGTTTGTGAAAGATTTAACAACACTATCTTGTAATACATCCATTGCATCATTTTCTTTTCCTTTAAAGATATTTTTCAATTTAAAGTGCAGTTTTAACCTAGCAAAATAAGCTTGAAATTTACTACTATTTTATACTATAATTGTTTCAAAGGCGAAATAATACGTATAGATAAGAAATATGGAGAAAAACACAAATAATGCGCAACAGAACGTTTACATTGTTGTAAATCGACGAATATTGGGCTTGTAATCTACTAGCTTATATATTCAAAAGTTCTTATAATAGAATAAAAAGTAAAATTTAGGCTAGCTTGAGATAAAGTTAGTTTTTTACATAATTAAAACACAAGGACAAGTGTATGACCTTAGCAGTTTTGCTATATATAGTAATAAATACTGCTGTTAAGAATATAAGTTTTTGGAGGGGTAAAGATGGCTAAGACTACAAAAAAAGTTGAAAATGTTACTGAAGAGTTGAAGGATACTGAAGTGGTTGATGAAAAGAAGGCAACAACAAAGAAAAAGGCTGAAACTGTAAAGAAAGCTACAACTAAGAAAAAGGCCGAAACTGAAAAGAAGACTGCAACAAAGAAAAAGACTACTACTAAAAAGGCAGATGAGAAGACTACTGAAACTGCTGAAAAAAAGACAAGGAGAACTAGAAAGAAGAAGATTGAAGCTGAATTTTTTGTAGAGTATCCTGGACGTCAAGTATCTCAAAAAGCAATAATGGACAAGTTTGTTGAGGTATGGGAAAAGGACAGAAAGCTTTCAGAAGTTAAAGACTTGAGGGTTTATTTCAATGTAGAAGAAAGCACTGCATATTTCGTTGTTAATGATGCAGAAAACTTTGGAATATACATAGACTAAAAAAAGTAGAAGCGTTTGTTACAAACTTTTGAAAGTAACAGGCGCTTTTCCTGTATATAAAATCAATTTGCTATATAATTATTGACATAAATTTAGTTGAAGCCTATTATTAAGATAAATTCCACTAGCAATAAATGTGAATATTTTATTAGCTAACTACTTAAGATATATATTTAAAATCACAAAAATAGGAGATTTTATGGAAGTATTAAAGTTTAAACAAACGAAAGATTATATTGCACAGGCATTGCGTGAACAAATTTTATCAGGTACAATACCTGATGGTGAGAAATTAACACAAGAACAAATATCAGAGAAATTAGGAGTTTCTCGTATACCAGTAAGGGAAGCAATGCAGATATTAGAACTTGAAGGGTTTTTGGAGCGACTACCTAATAGGCATATGCGTGTGATAGGCGTAAAAAAAGAAGATATATATATAAATTTTCGTGTTTTATCCGCATTAGAAAGTGAAATTGCTACAATGCTTCTAGAAGAAGGAGCAGATATTTCTCTATTAGCTAAGATTTTAGATGAGTATAAGGTAGCCGTGGAACAAGAGCAGTGGAGAGTATGTGCAGAAAAGGAGCTGGATTTTCATATACATATTTCTCAACTTCTTGAAAACAAGTGTCTTATTAAGCTTCATGAAAAGCTTGTAAATGGATATCTTTCTTATGGCTTAAAACATTTCCCTATGAACTGGCAAGTAAATTTAGATAGCTTGTATAAAGTTTTACAAGTGTTAGAAAGTGGAGAAGAAAAGTTGCTGAGAGAATTCTTTGATAACTATTTCAAAGAAGTGGCAGCAGTAATGATGAAGGGAGGTTAATATGAGAGGGCTACGTCAAATTAAGTTATTACCAGCGCGAGAACAAGTGGCATCTGCTTTGCGAAAGGCAATTCTATCCAAGGAACTTCAAGAAGGTGAAAATATAACTTTGGATGGGATAGCCTCTCAGCTTGGAGTGTCTATAACACCTGTTCGAGAAGCGTTTCAAATTCTAGCTCGTGATGGTATTATAAAGTTACGTCCAAATAAAGGTGCAGTAGTATTAGGAATAAATAAAAAGTTTATCCGCGACCATTATGAAACACGTGCTATTTTAGAATCAGCAGCAGTGGCTAAGGTTTGTCGTGAAAATGTTGATATATCAGATATAGTAAATGCTTATGAAGAAGCAAAGGCTGCTTTGGAGCTAAAGGATTATAAGGAATATTCTAATTATAATCAAGCTTTCCATATGGCAATATGGGCAGCTGCTGATAACGAAAAAATAAAATCCCTTCTTTCTTCAATGTGGAATGGATTATCTATAGGACGAGCTGTCACAGAAGAAGATTACGCACAGCTGTCAATTAATGAGCATAAAGAGCTTATGGAGGCTATCAGTAAAAGAGATGAAGAAAAAGCAAAGAAACTTATGTATGATCATATAATTAGAAGTATGGAAAATATTCTGACACGATTTGATTAGTAAAAAACCGCTGACTCAGTTGCAGCGGTTTTTTAATTCGACAAAAAAGTCAGAAAAATTTCAACAATATATTGACTGTTCTTTAATAAGATGATATATTGATATTGAAAATGTATACATTATCAAATATCAAATATCAATGATATTAAGGGAGGAAAAGTAATGAGTCCAACAGCAATAACACTTATCTTACTACTTTTTGCAATCATAATGTTTATATGGGAAAAGCTACCGTTGGCTTTAACTTCCATGATTGTCTGTGTGTCATTAGTGCTTTTCAAAGTATTAGACTCAGGAACTGCTTTTAAGGGCTTTGTTAACAACAATGTAATCCTTTTCGTAGCCATGTTCATTGTCGGTGGGGCGCTATTTGAAACTGGAATGGCAAATAAAATCGGTGGTCTTGTGACACGATTTGCAAAGACAGAAAGACAATTAATTATCGCAATTATGATAATTACAGGAACAATGTCAGGCTTTCTTTCTAACACAGGTACAGCAGCAGTGTTAATACCAGTAGTTATTGGTATAGCACAGAAATCTGGTTATTCCCGTTCTAAACTGTTGATGCCTCTTGTACTTGCAGCAGCAATGGGAGGTAACCTATCTCTTATAGGAGCGCCTGGTAACTTAATGGCTCAGACAGCCCTTCAAGAAATGGGATTAGAATTTGGCTTCTTTGAATACGCAAAGATTGGTTTGCCAATACTTGTAGTTGGTATTATATATTTCGCTTTTATAGGTTACAAACTATTACCTGATTCTAAGGGTGATGAAGATTCTACTTTCAACGAAGTAATTGATTATAGTAAAGTTCCAGCTTGGAAGCAACATCTTTCATTGATAATATTAATTATTACAATCCTTGGAATGATTTTTGAAAAGCAGATTGGTATAAAACTGCATATAACAGGAGCTGTAGGAGCAATTCTACTTGTGCTTACTGGTGTTATTACAGAAAAACAAGCTTATAAATCTATTGATATGCAGACTATATTTCTATTCGGTGGTACATTAGCACTAGCTACCGCAATGGAGCAAACAGGTGCAGGAGCTGCCATTGCAGATACTGTAATAGGCGCTTTAGGTAAAAATGCAGCACCATTTGTATTATTAGTAGCTATATTCATGATTGCAGTTGTACTTACTAACTTTATGTCTAATACAGCAACTACAGCGTTACTTGTTCCTATTGGTGTTTCTATAGCAGCAAGCATGGGTGCAGACCCAAGAGCTGTACTTATGGCAACTGTTATTGGAGGATCTTGTGCATACGCAACTCCTATAGGAATGCCAGCAAATACAATGGTAATATCCGCTGGTGGATACAAATTCCGTGACTATGTAAAAGCCGGATTACCACTAATACTAGTATCAACTGTAGTAAGTTTAGTATTGCTTCCAATTTTATTTCCTTTTTTCCCATAACAAAATAGATTTTCATTAATTTACAGTAAAACTTTTAAGGAGGAATTAGCATGAGTCAGGAACAAAACATTATTAGCGTGACCGACACTATGAGCAAATTTGTTGCTTTGGTAGGAAAACAGCTTCCAGACGATGTAGAAGCAAAATTAAAAGATCTTGCAGAGAAGGAAACAGCTCCTCTTGCAAAAACTATATACGAAACAATGTTTAAAAATCAGAAGTTGGCAGTGGAACTTAATCGTCCAAGCTGTCAAGACACAGGTGTTTTACAGTTCTTTATAAAATGTGGAGAGGATTTTCCGCTAATAGGTAAGTTGGAAAGAATTCTTACAGATGCTGTTTTAGATGCTACTGTAAAAGCTCCACTTCGTCATAACAGTGTTGAAACTTTTGATGAATACAATACAGGTAAGAACGTAGGGAAAGGAACACCATCGATTTTCTGGGAAATTGTTCCGGAAAGAGATGATGTAGAAATTGATGTTTACATGGCTGGTGGAGGATGTACTTTGCCAGGAAAGGCAATGGTGTTAATGCCTGGAGAAGGTTACGAAGGTGTAACTAAGTTTGTTATGGATGTTATGACAAGCTACGGTTTAAATGCTTGCCCACCATTGCTTGTTGGTGTAGGTGTTGCAACTTCGGTTGAGACTGCAGCTGTTCTTTCTAAAAAGGCATTGATGAGACCAATCGGTTCCCACAATTCTAATGAGAGAGCTGCTTCTATGGAGAAACTATTAGAAGACGGTATAAACAAGATTGGACTTGGGCCTCAGGGTATGGCTGGAAATTACTCTGTTATGGGAGTTCATATCGAAAATACAGCTAGACATCCTTCGGCTATTGGTGTAGCAGTAAATGTAGGATGCTGGTCTCATAGACGTGGACATATTAAGTTTGATAAAGATATGAATTATACTATTACTTCACATTCGGAGGTGACACTATGAGCCAGAAAAAAATATTAACTACTCCCATTAAAGCGGAGGATTTAGAAGATGTTAAAGTAGGCGACATAATATACTTAAACGGTCATATTGTAACTTGTAGAGACGTTGCTCATCGTCGTCTTATAGAGGAGAAAAGAGCATTACCAGTGGATTTAGATGGACTAGCTATTTTTCACGCTGGACCTATCGTAAGACCAGTTGGTGATGATAAATTCGAAATGGTTTCTATTGGACCAACTACTAGTATGCGTATGGAAAAGTTTGAAAAAGAGTTTGTTGAACAAACTGGAGTAAAATTAATTGTTGGTAAGGGCGGTATGGGTCCTAATACAGAGGAAGCTTGCGCAAAACACAAGGCTTTACATGTAGTCTTCCCTGCTGGTAATGCAGTTCTTGCTGCAACTCAGGTTGAAGAGATTGAAGCTGCTGAGTGGCGTGATTTAGGTATGCCTGAAACATTATGGGTTTGCCGAGTAAAGGAATTTGGACCACTAATTGTTTCTATAGACACTCATGGAAATAATTTATTTGAGCAAAATAAAGTTATATTTAATCAAAGAAAAGATGAGGCAATTGAAGAAATTTGCAAACATGTAGGCTTTATCAAGTAGGCTAATTTATAAGCTAGACTCCCTCTAGCCTTGAAATAGTGTACCACTGTGTTAATTTAAAGCACGGTGGTACTGCTGTTTACAAGGGGGATAGGTATATAATAGTAATTATGGGGAGTGTTTAGTAAAGTTTATAAAATTGCAGAATTAGATTTAACTCCAAACTTCAATAGACCTATTTTCCCTAGGGTTGTGAATATTATCGCAAAGTATGGTAAAATGGTGTCGTGGGATGGATAAAAAGCTGCTGGGTCTTGGCATAATCTACCAGGAGCGACGGCACATTCAGGGGTGTCTAATTTTATTTCTCTTATGAAGTAAAAGATACCTTGTAAAACAATTAAATAAAATATGACTTGACAAGCACAAGTCAAATGATAGATTGGAGGAGTTAAAAGGCTATGAAAGTAAACATAACAGAAACGGTACTTAGAGATGGGCAGCAATCACTTGTTGCTACAAGAATGAACAGCGAAGATTTCGAATCTATATTAGAAAAGATGGATCAAGCAGGTTTTTATTCTATTGAGTGCTGGGGGGGAGCTACCTTTGATTCCTGTCTTCGTTTTTTAAATGAAGATCCATGGGAAAGACTTAGAAAAATTAAATCTAAGGTAAAAAACTCAAAACTTCAAATGTTATTAAGGGGACAAAACCTGCTAGGTTATAAGCATTATCCTGATGATGTAGTGAGGAAGTTTGTAAAGCTTTCCATAAAAAATGGAATAGATATCATAAGAATATTTGATGCTTTAAATGATTTCAGAAATATTGAAGTAGCAGTGGATGAAACTTTAAAATGTGGTGGCCATGCTCAGGGGTGTATAGTTTATACTACAAGCCCTATTCATAACATTGAGAAATATGTGGAGCTAGGAAAACAGTTGGACAATATGGGTGTAAACTCAATTTGCATAAAGGATATGGCAGGAATTATGGGGCCTCAAGAAGCCTATGATCTAGTAAAGGCCTTAAAAGAGGTTACAAAGAAACCAATAATCCTTCATACTCACTCAACAACAGGACTTGGCCCTATGACATATATTAAAGCGGTAGAGGCTGGATGTGATGGTATAGATACTGCCATTTCCTCTTTATCAGGAGGAACGGCTCAGCCAGCAACTGAATCTATGAATTACGCCTTAAAGCAAATGGGATATGAAACTGGACTTGATGAAAAGTTATTGAAAAATATTAATGATTTCTTTAAACCAATTAAGGCTAAGTTTATTGAATCTGGCCTCCTTAATCCAGTTGTATTAGGGACAGAAACTGATGCATTAGTGTATCAAATACCAGGAGGTATGCTTTCAAACCTTATCAATCAATTAAAACAGCAAAATGCTTTAGATAAGTTAGAAGAAGTTTTAGCTGAAACACCAAGGGTAAGAAAGGACTTAGGATATCCTCCATTGGTAACTCCTATGAGCCAAATGGTAGGTGTTCAGGCTACAGTAAACGTATTAATGGGTGAAAGATATAAAAATGTTTCAAAGGAAGTTAAAGCATATATAAAAGGTGAATATGGAAAGACACCTGGTGAAATTGACGATGAGCTTATGAAAAAGGTTCTAGGAGATGAAAAGCCTATAGCAGGCAGATTTGCCGAAACTTTACCACTAGAATTTGATAAGATTAAGGAAGAGGTAAAAGATTTCGCTAAGACAGATGAAGATGTGCTTTCTTATATACTATTCCCTCAAATTGCGGAAAAGTATTTAAAGGAAAAGGATAGGCCTAAAACTATAAAGGTTAGCTATTCAATTAGGAAAGCGTAAAGGAGGATTTTTATGTCTATATCTAACAGCTTATTGGTGGCATTAATACTAGTCAGTATAGTTTTCATAGCTCTTGTGGCATTAAGCTTTTTTGTAAAACTACAAACAGCTATAATAAGCTCTATTACTAAAAAAACTGATAGTCTTAAGCAGGAGACCAAAGTCGTTGAAAAACCTGTATCTAATTCAAAGGCTGAAGAAATGTCAGCAGGAGAATTAACTCTTATTGGTGTAGATGAAGAAACAGCAGCTATGGTTATGGCAATTACTAGTGACGAATTGCAAATACCTTTAAATGAGCTACAGTTTAAATCTATAAAAGCACTTAATTGATAATGGCACTTTTTATTATAGGGAGGTAGGAATTTCAAATGAAATATATAGTGACACTTAATAATAAAAAATATGAAGTAGAAGTAGAAAGAGGTCAAGCCTCTATAGTGAGTACTAGTGAAGTTGATGCTAAGGCTACACCAGCGCCAGCAGCTACAGCAAAGAGCCAACCTGTAGCACAAGCCGGTGGCGGGAAAGATGTCTTAAAGGCTCCAATGCCGGGCACTGTGTTAGATATAAAAGTAAACGAAGGTGCTGAAGTAAAAGAGGGAGATGTTATCTTTATACTTGAGGCTATGAAAATGGAGAATGAAATTACAGCTACTAGTTCTGGTGTTGTAACACAGATCGTGGTTACTAAGGGGCAGCTAGTTGATACAAATGAAACTCTTGCTGTAATAGGATAGGATATCTGCAGGGTTTGATGAAAGAATCCAATTTCAATATCTAATTTTTATCTTCTACAACTGAATTAAGCTTTGAAATTGGAGGTCTATAGAAAGGAGAATACTAATGTCTATTTCGTTTTTTGATACAATTAAGGAAATATTGGAGCAGTCAGGTTTTGCTGCCCTGACTATTCAGCAGTTCATAATGATATGCATTGCCTGTTTTCTAATATATCTTGCTATAAAAAAGGGCTTTGAACCTCTTTTGCTTCTACCTATAGCCTTTGGAATGCTTTTGGTTAATTTGCCTTTGACTGGACTAATGGAGGGTCCCCTAGGTGATCAACCAGGAGGATTACTCTACTATTTATATCAAGGTGTAAAGTTAGGAATTTATCCGTCCCTCATATTTCTTGGTATAGGAACCATGACGGATTTTGGACCACTAATAGCTAGACCATCAAGTTTATTTTTAGGTGCTGCAGCACAATTAGGTATAGCAATTGCCTTTATAGTTGCTATAGCTTTAGGATTTTCACCACAAGGTGCAGCTTCTATAGGTATTATCGGTGGCGCTGACGGACCAACAGCTATATTTTTAACTTCAAGACTTGAACCGGAATTATTACCAGCTATTGCCGTAGCGGCCTACTCTTATATGGCCTTAATTCCACTAATACAACCACCTATAATGAGGTTCTTAACAACTAAAAAGGAAAGAGAAGTTAAGATGGAGCAGCTTAGGGAAGTATCCAAGCTAGAAAAAATAGTATTCCCTATAATTGTAACAATTGTTACTGTTTTATTACTTCCATCAGTGGCACCGCTTTTAGGTATGCTGATGTTAGGTAATTTATTTAAAGAATCTGGTGTGGTTGAAAGACTTTCAAATACTGCTCAAAACGCTTTAATGAATATAGTAACTATTTTCCTAGGAACTACAGTTGGAGCAACTGCAGCAGCAGAAAACTTCTTGAGACCTGAAACTTTAAAGATTATAGCTTTAGGGCTTATGGCCTTCATGTTTAGTACTGCAGGTGGAGTTCTTTTAGGAAAGTTTATGTGCTTCTTATCTGGTGGAAAGATAAACCCACTTATAGGTTCTGCAGGTGTATCAGCAGTACCTATGGCAGCCAGAGTTTCACAAGTAGAAGGTAAGAAGGCTAATCCTAACAACTACCTTCTAATGCATGCAATGGGACCAAACGTGGCAGGTGTTATTGGTTCAGCAGTAGCAGCAGGTGTATTGCTAGCTATGTTTGGCTAATAGCTAAGCCAATTAGTATAAATGAAAAACTGTATAAAACAGTTAAATAATAAAGAGATTGCATATAAGGCAATCTCTTTATTATTTGATCTTGTAGATTCTTTTGTCATTTAAAAGAAAAAATCAAAATTAAAAAGCCCTTGAATATAAGTTAAAATTGTAATATTATAGAACAAGGTAATTTATTAAATTTATAAAAAAATCCGTATTTCAAGGACAAATTTATAAAAATGTACGCGAATTTTTATAAAAGTTCTATAAACGGTATTAGAGGGGGTAAATAATATGAAAAAAGTGTACAATTTTTCTGCAGGACCTGCAGTATTGCCTGAAGAGGTTCTCAGAGAAGCAGCAGAGGAAATGCTAAATTATAAGGGAACAGGTATGTCTGTAATGGAGATGAGCCATCGTTCCAAAGCTTTTGAAGAAATTATCAACAATGCAGAGAAAAGCTTAAGGGAATTAATGAATATTCCTGACAACTATAAGGTCTTGTTTCTACAAGGGGGGGCATCTCAACAGTTTGCTATGATTCCTATGAATCTAATGAAGAACAAAGTAGCAGACTATATCGTAACTGGACAGTGGGCCAAGAAAGCTGCTGCTGAAGCCAAGATATATGGAAAGGTTAATATATTAGCTTCTTCAGCTGACAAAACTTTTACCTATATTCCTGATTTAAAAGATATAAAAGTGTCTGAAGATGCAGACTATGTTTATATCTGCCATAACAATACTATCTACGGAACTAAGTATAATGAACTTCCAGAAGTGGGAGATAAGATACTGGTAGCAGATATGTCCTCAGACATATTATCTGAACCAGTGGATGTAAGTAAGTATGGTTTAATATTTGCAGGTGTTCAGAAAAACATCGGACCTGCAGGAGTAGTTATAGTAATAATTCGTGAAGACCTAATCACTGAAGATGTATTGCCAGGAACTCCAACCATGTTAAAGTATAAAACTCATGCAGATAGTGGCTCTTTATATAATACACCACCAGCTTATGGAATTTATATTTGTGGCAAGGTATTTAATTGGATTAAAGAAAAGGGCGGCCTTGAAGCAATGAAAAAAATCAACGAAGAAAAGGCAGCTATATTGTACGATTATCTTGATTCAAGCAGTTTGTTCAAGGGAACTGTTGTTAAGGAAGATCGTTCTTTGATGAATGTACCTTTTGTAACTGGTTCAGAGGAGCTAGATGCTAAGTTTGTAAAAGAAGCTAAGGAAGCAGGTATTGAAAACATCAAAGGCCATAGAACTGTTGGTGGAATGAGAGCAAGTATCTACAATGCTATGCCAATGGAAGGGGTTAAGGCTTTAGTAGAATTTATGAAAAAGTTTGAAGGGGAAAATAAATAATAGATAAAACCATAAAAGCTATCTTACTAATTTGTAAGATAGCTTTTGTTTTTGTAAGCTAACTGCTATGGAGTGCTAGACTTTGGCGGGGTATAATAAAGCCAGTTTGATAAGAAAAATTAAGACTACATAGCAAAGAAGGAGAGTTTGTAGCAATAGTAGGAGCCTCCGGTTCTGGTAAGAGTACCCTTTTACATTTGTTAGGGGGACTGGATAGACCTACATCTGGCAAGGTTATTATTGATGGGGAAAGTATCTATGATTATAAGGAAGAAAAGCTGCCATATTCAGAAGAAGAAAAATAGGCTTTGTTTTTCAGTTTTTTAACCTGATACTAGTATTAGATGTGGAAGAAAACATTGCATTACCAGCCTTATTAGATAATGACAAGGTAGATGGCAAGTACTTGGATGAAATTATTGAACTATTAGGCCTTACTGATAGAAAAACACACCTTCCTTCAGAACTTTCAGGTGGTCAGCAGCAGAGAGTATCCATTGGCAGGGCTTTACTTAATAAACCTTCCATAGTATTGGCAGATAGAATAATAACTATTGAAGACGGTCAAATAATATCAGATAAGTATCTAAAGAATAACTAGGAGGGAAGATATGATAAGTAGTTATAAAAAGCTAACAGTTAGATATTTAAAGGCAAATAAGAAAAGAAGTATATTAACACTAATAGGAATAATCTTATCTGTAGCCCTCATTTCAAGTATAGGACTTGGTTGAAAAAGTAATAAATAATCCTAAGGTAGCCAGGTATGGCTTTTATCATGAAGGGGAAGAAATAGAGTTAGAAAATGATATTCGTGCACAAGAAATAACCGCTACAGATAAAGCCTTAGAGCTTATGCCTTTTAAGATTAAAGAGGGTAAAATGCCTGAGAATGAAAAAGAAGTAGCCTTAGAAAAGTGGGCTTTGGATTATCTTGATAAGGGCAAAAAAATTGGTGATAAGGTAGAGCTTAATAATAAAGAATATAAGCAAAGAGAATTCAGCATTATTAGTTGAGATCAATCCTAAGACAAATATGAAAAAGGCACTGACAGAGTTAAAGGCTTTGGATAAAGAAGAAAATATAGAAGAAAATTCATTTTTACTACTAAGGTTAGGAGCTTATGGAGATTCTGACACAAGTAATATTTTATTGGTAGTAAGTATTATAATTTCAATAGTAGTAGTGGCAACTATAGCTGTAATTTACAACTCCTTTCAGATTAGTGTAGTAGAAAGGATTAAGGAATTCGGATTACTAAGAGCTGTAGGCACTACCCCAAATCAAATTATAAATATTGTATTAAGAGAGGCTACTATACTGGCTTGTATAGGTGTGCCTATAGGAATAATGTGTGGTATGGCCGCTATGTGGGGAATTACTGTTGTTTTTAAATTAATTGGCGGCACAGGTTTGTTTATAACTAAATTAGTAATAGATCCTTTCGTTATAGTAATTAGTATAGTGGTGGGATTAATATCCATTTATCTTTCTGCATTTCTACCTGCCATATTTGCAGGAAGAATATCTCCTCTGCTAGCTATAAGCAGCAATTAGTAAAAAAAGTGAGCTTAAAGAAGTTAAAAATATAGATTATTATCAGAGTCTTACTGTAAATGGTGAGAAAAAAACAGGACTAGGAGCCTCCATTGAGGTATATGATGACAAGTCCTTGGAGGAAGCTAAAAAATATCTTGAAGCAGGTAGTATAGATATTGAAAAATTAAATTCTGGAGAAGGAGTTATCTTAATTAATGATAGCTTAATTTATAACTATAAGACTGAAAAGTTTTATACTGGACCAGCAGCAAATCTTAAGGTTGGAGACGAGATAGAACTACAAGTTATAGACTATGAAAGGGAAGAAGAACTAGAAATTGGTCAAGGAATAGTAAAGAAGGTGAAGGTTCTAGCTATACTTTCTCGTGAACCTTTTGATTTTTACGGAAACAAATCAGGTTTAATGCTTATTGGCAGCAAGGATGGAGTTAAGAGCATACTTGAGAATGATAATATATATATATAAATGAGCTCAGTATTAAAATTAAAGATCCTAATGAGGAAGAAGTGGCAAAGGAAAAACTTGAAGCTTTAATAAGTTCAAAAACATCCGTAAGGCTTATAAATCATATAGATCGAAACAGAAGGATAAAATCCTCTACTCTAATGGTTCAAATAATATTTCTCACAGCCTTAGATGAAGAGGTTAATCTAGTCTTGGGCCTTGAAATTGGAGGAGATGACTATATTTCAAAACCTTTTAGAGTTAGAGAGTTACTTGCTAGAGTTAAGGCACTTTTAAGAAGAAACTCAAAGACAGCTAGCTCCGGCAGCAAATTAGTTAGTGGTAATATTCTAGTAGATACCTCCTCGGCCTTAGTAAAGAAAAATGGTAAAGAATTAACGGTCACTGCCCAAGAATACAAGCTTTTACTAATCTTTATGAGAAAGCCTTCCGTTACTATAAAGAGAAATGACTTATTAGGCCAGTTAACAGAGGGGGTGGAGCTTTTCTTTGACGAGAATACCTTATCAGTTTACATAAAGAGATTAAGAGAAAAGATAGAGGATAACCCTAAGGAACCGGAATATATAGTTACTCAAAGGGGTTTAGGCTACAAGTGGAATAAGGCTGTAGATATACAATAGTTTAAGAGAAGGGAAAAAAACTATGAAAAGATATTTTACTAATCCTGAGCTTAAGGTAAGCTCAGTTATTCTTTTATCTATAATTATGCTATTCTTTATTATAAATCTGTTTCTTTTAAAGATCCACAATGATAACTTAAAGGACAGTTATTTACAGAGTATAGGTGCTATAACAGCAAGAGTGGTGGAGAAAAATCCTGAACTAAAGGATGAGATAGTTCCTCTTGTAACTAAGGGCATATCCCGGGAAGAGGCCGCCAAGGGGGAAAGTTTCTTAGCCCAGTATGGTCTAAACAGAGAGCTAGAAAATCAGCTCTTTCCATATATAAACCAAGCTTCTATCAAAAACTATATAACAGGACTACTTGAATTTACCTTGATGGCAACAATACTTTTCCTCTTTAATTATTTTCAATATGGATTTTTTTATAATAAAATAAGAAGATGAACCCTAGGAGCCAAAAAGGTTGTAGAAGGTGAAGGCATGTTTTGTATAAACTGTGGTTATAACTTAGGGTCAGGAGGAGCTTATTGTCCCCGCTGTGGTATAGAGGTAGAGTATGAACCTAATGAAGGGATAATTTACTCTCATAACTCACGGCCCCTTTACAGACCCCGTCGCTTAGAAAGAGCTCCTTTGAATGATGAAAGAGAAAACAGGATAGAAAATCAAAAAACTAACCTTGCATTTAATATAGTTAGTGTTCTTATGCTGATTAGTGCCGCTGTAGGTATGAGTCTTTTAACAGCCCTGGAGGATAAGGATAATATAGACGCCATAAGTAAATTCATTGATGAAGAAAAAACTAAGAAAATTATAGACTTAGATTTAGATAGTGATGGTACTTATGTTGAAGCAGATTGATAGCTGGATAAAGTATAAATCCACAATAATGTTAAAGTAATAAGCATTATTGTGGATTTTTATTTTAATTTTGTGGATAAATATTGGGATTAAAGCTAAAAAGGCCTTGTTTTTGCAAAGTGCAGAACAAGCCTTTTTTAGCTATTTCATAAGTTGCTCAATAAGCTTTTAATAGACCCTATCTCCATTAAAAATTGAATTCTTAACTATAACATAATCTACTGTACGGATAGCATCTAAATTAGTACCGCCAGCATAAGAAATAGAAGATTGAAGATCTTGTTCCATTTCTTCTAAAGTATCTTTTAAAGGACCTTTGTATTCTACAAACATTTTCTTACCTTCTACATTTTTTCTTTCACCTTTTTGGAACTCTGAAGCAGAACCAAAGTATTCCTTATAAAGCTTGCCATCCTTTTCGATAGTTTCTCCAGGAGATTCTTCATGGCCGGCGAATAAGGAGCCAATCATAACCATTGTTGCGCCAAATCTTATGGATTTAGCGATATCACCGTGATTACGAATACCACCATCTGCAATGACTGGTTTGCTTGCAGCCTTGGCACACCAACGAAGTGCTGCTAACTGCCAACCTCCTGTACCAAAACCAGTTTTAATTTTAGTAATACATACCTTACCAGGTCCTATACCTACCTTTGTAGCGTCGGCTCCAGCGTGTTCTAACTCTCTTACTGCTTCAGGAGCTCCTACATTTCCAGCAATTACAAAGCTCTTAGGTAGATGGGTTTTTATATGCTTAATCATATTTATTACTGAATTTGAATGGCCGTGAGCAATATCTATAGTTATGTACTCTGGTGTAAGCTCTTCAGCGGCTAATTCTTCTATGAATTTATATTCAGCTTCTTTAACTCCAACACTAATTGAGGCAAATAGTCCTCTAGCTTGCATGTCTTTTATAAATGATAACCTCTTTTCCGGTTGGAAGCGATGCATTATGTAAAAGTAGCCCTTTTCTGCTAGAAAAAGTGCAATTTTCTCGTCTATGATAGTTTGCATGTTTGCAGGTACTACTGGCAGCTTAAAAGTTCGTCCACCTAAACTTACACTTGTATCACATTCAGACCTACTATTTACTATACATTTGGCAGGAATTAGTTGAATGTCTTCATAATCGAACACGTTGTCCATAATATACACCCCTATACGAATATTAAATTATAATACTAAAAAATTGTTCGTGATACCTACATTCTATTATAGTTTTAACCTTATGTCAAATAGTATACATATGATGTAAAAAGCTATGTCTGTAAGGGGTAACTTTACTTCGCTTTTGGCAAAATCAAGGATAGATGGTTATAATATAGAATAGGAAAGGATTTTGGAGGAATGACTATATGAAGATTGGTGTTATATCAGATACACACATACCTAAGAGAGCAAAGGCCCTGCCGGAAGTAGTTTTAAAAGCTTTCAAAGATCTTGACCATATCATTCATGCTGGTGATATAATGAGTATAGGTGTTTTAAACACATTGAAGGAACTGGCTCCAGTTACTGCAGTGGCTGGTAATCTTGATTCTCCTGAGCTAACTGAAAGCTTAGCTGAGAAAAAGCTATTAAGATTGGGTGGATTTACTTTTGGTATATTCCATGGCCATGGCAAGAAAGGCAAGACCCTTGACCGAGCTATACAGTCCTTTCAAGGCCATAAAGTGGATTGCATCATATTTTGCCATAGCCACATACCCTATTGCCAAAACCATGGAGATATTCTCTTATTCAACCCAGTCTCCCCAACAGATAAAAGAAGAAATATCTACTATTCTTTTGGGATTATTGAAGTTAATAAAACTATTTCACCACAGCTAATATACTTTGATGGTGAAGGTAAGATAATAGATATATAGAAGGAGGTTATTGTTTTGTTACGTAATCTTATTAAAGCTAATAGAACTTATAGAAGATTTTATGAAGATGTAAAAATTGAGAGGAATACCTTAGAGGAGCTTATTGACTTAGCCAGGCTGTCTCCATCAGGGGGTAACTTGCAGCCTTTAAAGTACATAATCTCTTATAGGGAAGAAACAAACAAGATAATATTTCCTAAGCTTAAGTGGGCAGGTTATTTAAAGGATTGGGATGGGCCTGTTCCTGGTGAAAGGCCTTCTGCCTATATCATTATGCTCCTGGATAAGAATATTTCCAAAAGTCCTATGTGGGATCATGGAATCGCCAGTCAAAGCATCCTTTTAGGTGCTGTGGAAAAAGGATTAGCCGGCTGTCAGTTTGGCTCAATTGATAAGCCAGCCCTTATGAAGGAGTTAAATATACCAGAAAATTATGAGATTCTAATGGTAATTGCCCTTGGAAAGCCTAAGGAAGAGGTTGTTCTTGAGGAAATTAAGGATGCTAAGGATCTTAAGTATTGGAGAGATGAGAAGGAAGTTCATCATGTGCCAAAAAGAAAGCTTGAGGATCTGATAATAGAATAAAGCCATTATCATAAAAAAATTATAGCTGATATTGATAATCTATTATACCTATGGTAAAATAAAAAATATTTTTGAGAAGAGGTGTAATGGTGCACAGCGTAAGACTACGAATCCATTTAGTTTAATGATAACTAAATAAAATAAGGTTTAAAATGCCTATTAATACAGGCTTTTTTGTCATACCTTATTTACGGATTCTTGCTGTGAACATTCATACAGTTTTCTTATAGGCCTTAGAGATAGATTGCCCTTGTGCAGCTCTGCTAGGTTTATATTTTGCGTAAATATAAGCACTGTAGATGAAGTAAGTTCATTTGCAGTGCTTTTTTTTCTCTGAATGGTCATTATCAAGAATTCACATCAGATAAATAAATGAGGTGAATTTGAAAATATGAATAATAAAATTATTAAGAAGAAAGATAGGGCTAAAGAACTTATAAGTAAAAAGGAAAGCTTGTTCAAATGCCCGTTGTGCAGTGGAGCAATGTCAATGAACGATACTTATAGCTTGACTTGCCAGTCTAAGCACACCTTTGATTTATCTAAAAAAGGTTACCTGAATTTATTAACGACAGCTACTTCTCCTGTATATTCAAAAGAATTATTTGAAGCAAGACATAAGGTTTGTAAGGCAGGTTTCTATGATCCTTTAATTGATGCCTTGGAGGAAATAATTTCAAGATATCAGAAGAGGATTATTAAAAAAGATACAAGCATCTTAGATGCAGGCTGCGGAGAAGGAACACATATTTATGATATTTATAAGAGAATTAATGAAAGCTGGAAAAGTACTTTTTTCGGTGTGGATATTTCAAAAGACAGTATTAATATAGCTGCAAATAACAAGGCAGATATAATTTGGTGTGTAGCAGATTTAGCAAGGCTTCCTTTTGAAAAAAAGAGCTTTGACCTTATATTAAATATTTTAGTGAAAAGTTAAAGGTTGAAGATATTCAAAATATCAACTATAAATTTGATATTATTAAGGAACTTTTGCCATACCTAATTAAAATGACACCATTAACATGGGGAAAGAATACTGAGAAGTTAGAACTTATATTTAAAAAAAATCTTTTAAATATAACTGTTGACCTAGTTGTAATAATTGGTAAGAAGAAGGAGTCAACTAACAAATTCTTGGTAGATAAATCAATCAAATATATACAGTAAAGGAGGAGTAATTTAAGATGAACAATAATTGGAGAAAGAACATAATACTTTTTTTAAGCAGTCAGACCATATCTCTCTTTGTCTTTTGTGGTATTTTCTTTTTCTTGGCAGCTCTAGTTTCCTTTTTAACTCCTCTCCAGGTCACCCGTACTTTTGGTGATGATGTTTGGAGGTTGGCAGCTATAGAAATTTCCTTCCCAATCGGTATGATGGCTGGTGGCATTATAATGGCCTCCTGGGGTGGCTTCAAGAATAAGATTCATACTATGACCTTGTCTAGTGTTGCAATAGGAGTCTTTACCCTTGCCCTTGGATTGGTTCCTGTATTCTGGATATACTTGTTTTTCATGGCCTTAGTTGGGCTGGTTATGCCAATGTTCAATACACCAGCAACAGTTTTATTACAGCAGAAGGTAGAGGCAGATTTTCTAGGCAGGGTATTTGGTGTTTTAGGGATGATATCAAGCGCCATGATGCCTTTAGGAATGCTTGTGTTTGGTCCATTGGCTGATATAATTAGAATAGAATACATGCTAATAGGAACGGGCTTATTGTTGCTTATTCAAGGTTTATGTCTGCTAGCTAATAAAGCCTTGGTTGAGGCTGGTAAACCTGTTGATGATCTTGTAGAATAAAGCAAAAAGAAGTAGCTTACAAAAGGAAGAAAGAAAAATAGACATAAGATAATCCACTTTAAGGCTAACAAGCATTAAGGTGGATTATTTTGACTATATAAAAATTCACTGACGGATTTACTTTATACGATTTACAGGAAATATATATATGAAAATAAAAGTTTACAGTATTTTTATAAAAAAATGAACCGATGATTATATTAGGACAATATATAAGTGAAAGGGGGATTTGATTGGATAGAGATACCTTTGAACAGATAATGAATATTCATGGAAAAAATATATATGGATTTTGCTGCAGTTTAACCATGAATAAGGATTTAGCAGAGGATTTGTACCAGGAGACAATGCTCAAAGCTTTTGAAGTAAAGGATAGAATAAATGAAAAGGAAAACCCTCAGTCCTTTATAATATCTATAGCCATCGGTAAGTGGAGAAATATGAAAAGAAAAGAAGGAAGAAGAAATCGTATTACTCCATTTGCCGAATACGATGAAAATAAGGAAGCTTATGGTCAAAGCAGTGAAAGTCTTGATAAAGGCCTATTAGAAAAGGAGCAGAGAGAAATTTTGGACAAGATATTTTGTGAAATGGACGAAAAGTATAAGATCCCCATGCTCTTGTACTATAAGGAGAGATATGATTTAGAAACTATTGCAAAAGTATGTAAAAAACCCAAAGGTACAATAAAGAGCCGATTACATAAAGGAAGAGAAATTGTAAGAGAAGGATTAAGGAAAAGGAGGTACTATGGTGAAGGATAATATTGATGATCTACTAACAGAATATTTGGCAAGGGAAGAGAGTCCTTCTACAGAGCTTGTTATGAGGGTTCAAGGAGCCATAGATAAGAAGGAAAGAGAATTAATATGGAAGCAGATCTGTATTAGCTCTCTATTTGTCCTGATATTTACTGCTCTAATATATTCATTTATCAGTATTTTTCTTGGTAGCCTAACAGCAAAAGTGATGCTCATAGGAGGATTTGCTTTCTCAGCTATAGGAAGCATACTCTTTATCTTTATAACAAAGAAAGAATTAATTTTAGAAGGAGGTAATCTGTAATATGATTTTTTGGGTACTATTGGCCCTTGTAGTAGTTTCTCTTATAGGAATATTTGCTTTTATAGGCTTATGGGTATATAACGATGCTAAAAAAAGAGGAGAGAAGCCTTTAATATGGGTTTTAATTGCACTGTTTGTACCAAACTTCTTTGGCTTGATAATATACCTGTTAATAGGGAGAAAAGGTAAGCTTCAAGGCTTTAAAAACAAATTCAAAGTTCCTCTTATAGCCATGGTGGTAACTTTTGTAGTAAGTATATCCGCTTTTATCTCATATGTAGTCATTGCTAATGATATTCCTATTATTAGTGGTGTTTCTATAGGGATGGTGGAAAATAACATAGGAGATAAGTGGAAGATTTCCTTTAAGTCTTCTGGTAAAGAACTGAAAAGAAGTGTTAAATTCACCGAAGAAGAACTAGATAATTTTCATGTTTCCTCCTCTTGTGAAAAAGGTAGTGCCTTTTTATACCTTATGCAAAAGGATAAGGTTAAGGTTGTAGATCTAACTGATTTTGACGGTAAAGTTGATTTAAAAGACTTTGAAGCAGGTAAGGTTAAATTGATCATAATTAACCATGATGCAAAAAATGCAAAAGTTGATATTAGGTGGGAGTAACCTTCTGTTTCAACAAACTCTGACCTCTAACTTCTAAAAAGCTGCCTAGCAGCTTTTTTTTTCTTTGTATTAAGGTAAGGGCTATGTACCCTTGCTGTGAGAACTGACTTGTTAGTATAGGTCGAAGTGAGTTATGTCTTGTAAAGATCTCCTAACTATATTTATAAAGTAATAAATAGGATTTCTAGAGTGACAACTCAATAAAATAACAATATTGATAAAAATAAGCTTATATGAAAAATTAATTAAAGAACATATGGAAAAATTGGAGGATTATAAAGCTAATCCATACAAATACGATAATAAAGGCATACTGAAAAATGCACCTAACGATGAAGTGAGGCAAAACATAATTGATGGAAGAATCAAGGCTTTAGAAAAGCAAATTAAAAAACAACAGGGAGAATTAAAAAAGATAATTGAATTGCTAGATTAATGTAAGGAGGTAGCGACGTGATTATAGATGTTAACGAACTTGGGAGTGCTTTAAATGAATTAATTAATAAGTGCAATAAAAGTAATATTAGATTTATAGAGACTACTGAAGATTACTTTTGGTATATTGATACTGAAGACAGTTTTGATTTGGAGCAAGAACCACAAGGATTATGCGTTGGTTCGATTTGTGAGGATTATGAAGAGTTAAGGAAATTAACACGAAAGTTAAGAGAACCAAACATTCTTGATTTTGAAAGATGTGCAAATATTTTAAAGGCATTAAGTGAAAGTATTAATAAATCTAAAGACAATATAAGTTAACTTACGTGCGACAGCACCTACTGCAGTTAAATGATGCTTCCCTTCATTACGTTTTTTGTTATAATATTCATTAAGTACAGGATCATATAAAACAGCATTTGAAGCAGCTAGAAATAGAGCTCTTCTTAAGTAAGGAGAACCCCGTTTAGACATTTTATTATTATTGGCTAGAAACTGTCCAGATTGCTTCACAGTTGGATCTATGCCAGCGTAAGCTACGAGACTAGAAGCATCTTTAAATATTTTAATATCTCCAATTTCACTGAGTATAGCTGCTGCTGTAACAGAACCAATGCCTGGGAGTGAGGTCAAGTGGCAATCAAATTCCTTATAATAAGAGTCAATTTTTTCATCAAGGTCTTTAATTTGAATCTCTAGAAATACTACCTGGTCAATAAGCTGCTTTAACTGAAATTTAAAAGCATCCTGAGCTATTTTAATACCAAAGGTATTCTTAGCGGCTTCATGTATTTTCTCTGCTTTGTCGTAGCCAAGTTGGCCACGGCTTAGCTTTTTTAATATAGATGCTAATTCAGCGATATCAATAGACAACAAATCTTCAGGAGTTTGATACTCTTCTAAAAGCTTCTTTGAGGAAGTGCCCCAAGTATCAGAAAATAACTTCTCGTATTCAGGAAACACTTGATCTAGTACAGTTATAATCTTACACTTAAGTTGACCAATCTCGCAGGACAGGTAGCTTCTATACCGGCATAGTTGTCTTAATGCAAGGACTTTTTCATCAGCAAGCTTAGTGTTAGTATATTTGCCAAAGCGTATGACTTCAGCAATGATGAAGGAATCTTTAGTATCATTTTTAGTCTGTCTTATATAAAGGTTTCTAAAGCTATCAGACTGAATTGGATTGATTACATTAACAGTATACCCCTTGCCTAATAGAAAAGAATAGAGAGAAAGCCAATAATGGCCGGTAGCCTCTAGGCCAAATATAACTTCGGAATTACCAATATTCTTAGCAATATGTTCAATAAGTTTATCAGCTCCATTGTGGGAGTTACTAAACTTAATAGATTTGCCTATAATTGTACCCTTGTCATCTATAATTGTTGCTTCATGATTATTCTTACCAATATCAATACCTACAATATACATAGCAGCACCTCACAATATCTTTAGAAGGTTATCATACCAGGGGGTAAGAAAAGCTGAAAGATTAATTCCAGGAACCCCAGGAGTAGTTACTGGAGGTGATTCAACTAAACTTGGTAAAAATATAATGGAATCAATGGGATTAAAAAGGTCAACTAAATAAAATGGATATAAATCAAAGTGTGGAAGTACTTCAAAAACAAGTATTTGACTTGCAGAATGATTTAAGAAAGCTACAAGAAAGTGGTTTACCATTGTATCCAAGTCAAGGAGCAACGGTAGACTTGTGGGAAAGAAGTTTAAGTAGAATTAGAAAGTAATAATTAAGGAGGATTTTAAATGGATAAGTCTAAAAAGGAATATGTATATAAATTGCTCTATAGTAAAAATAGGAAAGATACTATAGATGAGATTAAAAGTATAACAGATTTTACGTTATTGCATATAATAGCAGGAAATTATAACTGGGATAATGGTTTTGAGATTCCATATAGTATAATAAATAATAAGAATTGTGATTTAGGGACTGCTTTAATGATTTTTTATGACGCTGATGGATATAGAGCTTTAGAGAATAAGGAAGAACTAAAGAATCCTAATTTAAAAGAGTGGGCTAACTTTATTTCGAAAATAGGGGAGAAAATTATAAATAATGAATTTAAAGTAAATCACATTAAGTTTATTCCTCCATTAACAAAGGTTCAAATTTTTAAATTAAAGAAGAATAATCCTAGTATAACTAAGGTATTTATAGAAGAAACTGATGGCTGTGTAGTAGAGATACCCATTATTTAATAGTGAATGCATAATTATTATTATGCAGTATGATGTAACTAAATGAGAAAGTAAATATAAAGTAATAAAAGCATAAGAGCCAATACTTTAAAAAATAAGGTAACCTCAAAAAGTCTAACATTTGGGGTCGCCGCAAAGAAGGGTTGGCTCTTTTACTATTTAAAAAAGCAAATATATTAAAGGATGAATGGAAGGATAAATTTATCAACTGGTTACTATTGTCAATCCTTATAATCAATTTAGTAGAGAGGAGGCCTATTATGTATTTTAAAGATTATTCTGAACCGTATATAGACTTATAATTAGATTTGAAGTTTATGGAAAAGGTATTATAATAAGATTAGAGCTATTTGTTCTACAATTCCCAATTAATTTTTCTTGTTTCTAGGAGGTATATTTTATATAATCAGTTTAGTATGTTTTTTTATAAGGGTACTATGGAAGAAAAAATGATTTAGGAAATGTTCAAGAGAGATTTCCACTAAATTATAGTTTCTTGAAAGGGGGAGGAGTTGGACTAGTAAAAGGTCTCTTGAAAAATTTAGAGATTATATGGATTAATAATAAATCTTAAATATACTAAAGTAATTTATATTAAGTGAGCAAATGCTTGGGAAAGTAATAAATAAAGAAAAGGTGATTAAATGGACACTATACTATTAGTAATAAAGTCAATAATAATTGGTATTGTGGAAGGTTTGACAGAGTTCCTGCCTGTATCCTCCACTGGTCATATGATTATTGTTCAAAATCTAATAAACTTCCAAGGTGAAACTCCAAATTTTGTTGAGATGTATACATATGTAATACAGCTTGGAGCTATATTAGCAGTAGTTATTCTTTACTGGAAAAAGATTAAGGATACACTTGTTAATTTCTTTCCGCAGAAGGTTGGCTATGAAAAATCCGGTTTTAAGTTTTGGTTAATGATAGTTGTTGCTTGTATTCCTGGAGGTATTCTAGGTATACTGTTTGATGACTTGGCAGAAGAATACTTATTTGCACCAGTACCAGTAGCAATAACCTTATTTCTAGGCGGTATTTGGATGATCTATGCAGAGAAGAGATTTAAGACTCAAGGTTCTGGAGATAGAGAATTAAATATTACAGCAAAGCAGGCTTTCATAATTGGATTGTTCCAGTGCCTAGCAATAATTCCTGGAATGTCACGTTCAGCTTCAACAATTATTGGTGGATGGGTAGTAGGTCTTACTACAGTAGCAGCTGCTGAATTTTCATTCTTCTTGGCTATTCCTGTTATGGTAGGAATGAGTTTCTTGAAGCTGGTAAAAATGGGTGGTTTATTTATGCTAACTTCTGGAGAAATCATCACCCTTGCAGTAGGCTTTGTAGTTTCCTTTATAGTAGCTTTAGTAGTAATAGATAAGTTTATCGCATACTTAAACAAGAAACCAATGAAGGCCTTTGCTGTATATAGAATGATATTTGCAGTAATAGTATTAGTAACAGGTTATCTTGGAGTATTCCGTTAAAGGATTAAGAGGGTTGTACTAAGTGAATTTAGTACAACCCTCTTTTTAGTGAAATTTATTCTTGCTTTACTTTGCTAAGCTATAAGGAAACTTGCTATTTGTTATTTAATATATTAGCAATGAGTTTCAAGTTGAATTTCTGTCCAGTGTATAAAATAAGTCCCTTATAAATTCTAGCAGATAGTATTATAACTAATACGGAGAAAACTGATAATGTTGCTATAGATAGGACACCTTGTAGCAACCCAATATTGCCGATAACTAAATCTACAGGCACAGAAAAGGGTATAGTAAAAGGAATATATCTTAAAGCGGTTATTAAGGTCTTATTATCGGTAGAAGGAGCAATATAAGATACAATCCAACTAAAGACAATAATCAGGTTAAAAACACCTTGAGAATTAGCAGCTTCCTCTGGCTTAGAAACAGTAGAACCAGCAAGGGCAGCAATTACGCAATAGAACAAGAAGCCTAGGCAAAGGATAAATATTGCCATAACTATAGCTGGTGCTGTTAATGCAGACTCACCTATATTATTCCTTAGGAAGTTAAGCATAGTGATAGCTATGTTTTCGAAGCCGGGATAGATTTCTTGGGCAATGGCATTTCCGGCAAATAAGCCTATAATAGCTGAAGCAATCCATAGAGCAAATTGTCCCAGAGCTATTGTTACATTTGCTAGCACCTTACCAGTTATAAGAGCATAAGGATGTACCGATGTTAGCAAGGTATCCATTAGCTTTGAGGTTTTCTCTGTAGATACAGATCTACATATGTTTTGGCTATATAGCAACAGCATAATATATAGGATAAAGCTAAATATCATAGGAACAAATACTTTAACTATATGGATAGTTGGATTTGAACTTTCTCCTACATTGGAAAAGGAAACTACTGAAGCCTTAAGGGCAGATACAAGCTGTTCCTCAGACAAACCTACCTGCATTAGTTTGTTGGATTGAAAAGCTGAGCTCATTATTTCAAGGAAATCCTCAGCCGCATCTTTTTCAATATCAGATTGGTCAGGTATTATGGCTTTCATTTCATAGTCTGATCCTTTAGTGCTAATAACTACTGCTATAGACTGAGAAGAATTTGACTTTGCCAGTTTAGTAACCTCTTCTTCAGACTTATCCTCAATATTGTTAAACTCAATATGGTCAAATTGTTTTTCATTAAGTTGGCTAATAAAGGCCTTGTAATTGGCTGCTTGTAATCCGCTATTATCTAAAACATAGACACTCTTAATTGGAGATGGCTCTAACTTATCTTCTTTATCTGGCTTTGCCATCAGTACATTGGTCAGTATCAATCCTCCAAATATAAGAAATGCCACGATAAAGGTGATAATTCTAAAACTCATAGCCTTTGTTGTCTGTTGAAAGGTAAAGGCAAATACAGATCTCCAGCCTCTAAATTTCTTATTCATTCTCCCATCTCCCTTCTATACTGTCTTTGAAATCTTAAACAAATCTTTTATTTTGATGGCGTTTCCATTATGAAGAATAAGAGTTTCGTAAACTTTTGCAACAAATCTAAATAGTAAGATTATAAATACTAGCTGTAATGCTATGGAAGTTGCCACTATTGGTAAACTTGCCTTTCCAATCAATATGGCGCCGGGTAGTATATAAGGTGAAGATAAGGGGAATAAGAAGGAAAAGATGATAAAGCCATTTACTCCGCCTATCATTAATACTATAGCGGCTCCTATGGCTATATATGAGCCAATTAAGTTGGTAAAATTAAATAACTTAAGGGCTTCGTTTATTTCTTCCACCTTACTAACTGTTGCACCAGTAAGCCCTGCTAAAGTAGCGTAAAAGATTAAACCAAGGACAATTAAAATCAAGGAAAGTGCTAGATTAAATATATTTAAATTTCCAAATATATTTTCTGGTAGGTACTGTGAAAGTACGCTTTCCCCGCTGCCTGGGTTTAGGGAAGAGGCAATCTTATTTGATATAAAGACCACTACAATCATTGACACTATCTGAAGAACTACCGCTGTCAGCATAGCTAATATTTTTCCAACAATGATTGCCAATGGTTTAACAGAAGTTAGCAAATACTCAATCACTCTGGTAGATTTTTCTGTTACAATGGAGTGGGCAATTTGAGTACTAGCAATCATGTTTACCATCAATAGTATAAATAATAGTCCATAAATAAAGCTGTATTCAGAACCTGATATGGAGCTATCCTCTTTAACAATTTCCTTACCATTTGCATCTGCCAAATTAACTAGGGTATCAACCTTTGCATTAATCATATTCAGCTGATCATCGCTAATTTTTAGGGCAGAGTTTTTGTAAAGTTGAAATTGCTTTGTAACTTCATCTGCTAAGGGGCCTAGATCACCTTCCTCTAAATGACCCTTACTAGATTTTATAAAATTCAAAGAATATTGAGCCTGATCTTCAGCTATGCTTAAAATAATAGAGTCACTTTCCTTTTCTTCAATACGACTTGAAACTTCTTCAAAAGTTTCTTCCATTGTTTCAAAGCTGATATGGCTAAACTCCTTGTTATTTTTTACTTCTTTAAAGTCCATTGAGCCTAGAGAAGTTTTATTTTCAATATAAACTTTTTTAACTGGACTAATCCTATCTTCCGTATTTCCTCCACCTTTAATCAAATTCAAGAAAGGTATAGAAACTAAACTTAATACAAGAGTTATCAAAAAGGAAATTATAAAAGCCTTATTCTTTATTGTTTGTATAAAGGTAAAGCTAAAGACATCCTTCCAGCCAGCTATATTACTTTTCTTCATGAGTATCCCCTACCTTTTCGACGAATATTTCATGAAGGGACGGTTCTCTTAATTCGAATTTAACAAGAGGAACCTTGTCCTCAATTAGCTTTCCTAAGAAGGTCATAGCTTCTTCCTCGCCTTGAACCTTTAGATGATATTCACTAGGTGTTTTATTCACTATGGTTAGATTAAAATCTGAAATATAGGAAGCAATATCTATATCACACTTAACAAAAAGATTAACACGTCCGTAACTTTTTTTGATTTCATTTAAGTTTCCTTGAAGTATAGCCTTACCACGATTTAATATAGTAATATCTGAGCAAAATTCTTCAATAGTAGGCATCTGATGGCTGGACATTATCAGATACTTATTTTTTGATATTTCTTCCCTTATTATTGATTTAAATAGATCGGTATTAACAGGGTCAAGTCCACTAAGAGGCTCGTCTAATATTATTAACTCTGGATCTGAAATCAAGGTAGCCATCAATTGAATCTTTTGTTGATTACCCTTAGAGAGCTGCTCTGCACGATGAGCCTTGGACACCTTTCTTCCTTTAGTTTTAGCTGGGAATACATATTCATTTACTTGCAAGCGTTCTGACCAGTATTTTATACGGCTCATAGCTTCTTTTTTAGGCACATTGCGAAGTTTTGCAAAGTATAACAATTGATCAAGCAAAGAATACTTTGGGTAAAGGCCTCTTTCTTCTGCTAGATAACCTACATTGGCTTCTACAGCATTTAAAGGCTTTCCTTTCCACAAAACCTCCCCACCGTTGCTTGCTAACATTCCTAAGATTATACGTAAGGTCGTTGTTTTACCAGCACCATTAGTTCCTAATAAGGCATAAACGCCAGGTTCATTAATCTCAAAGCTTAAGTTATCTACAACAACTTTGTCGCTATACTTTTTGGTTAGATTTTTAACGGTTAATGACATAATATCCCTCTTTTCTAGTATAAATTTTTAGTTTTTTGATTATGTGCAATCCAATCTAGGAACTATTTGTTTGTAAATTAAATTTAAAAAACTTTTACACATTTCCTGGAAATCCCATAAACAAGTTAATTTTATCACAATACTCTTTCAGGTTCAAGTAATTTGTAGAAAATCAACGAATTTCCTCAATAGTGACAATTAATTGGAGTTAATATCTAATTACTAATAAATATATATTATGAGATGTTGAAAGTTAAGAACATTTACTATATAATTAGTATATTATTTTTAGAAGGAGGGTAGGTCATGGCAAAGATAATTGGTAGTCTTATGGTTACATTGAATAAGCAGTGTAAATACAGCAGCTCTGTGTCAAAAAACGGAATTTCTTCTTTTGACGGGAGAAGTGCGTCCATTTTTAGAATAAGTACCAATTATAGTATAAATCCATGATTCTATATCTTTCTTTAGCGGAATTTAGAAAATAAGAATTTTTAAGCTAATAGTTTAGGATTTTTAGGACTCAAGTACTTAAAAACAAACGCACTCTTCCATAAGCCTTATTTTTGGGTAACTTTAATGTTTCTTTATTAAGTTACCTGAAAGAGGGCTTATTTTCATTTTAGGAAAGTAGACTGGAAAGAAATTTGGAGGAGTTAATTATGAATATAAAGGGAAAAATGAAAAGAAATATATCTATTAGTTATGTATATAACTTCTTAATGCGGTTAGATATAACATCGGCTATATGGGTCCTGTACCTGGCTTTTAAGGGTATGTCTTTAGTTGAAATAGGGATTTTAGAATCCATCTATCATATAACAGGTCTCCTTTGTGAAATGCCTACTGGAGCTATTGCAGACCTGTATGGAAAGAAATTTAGTATAATAGTTGGCAGTAACGGTTGTGGCAAAAGTACCCTTTTAAAGATTATAATGGGCATTGAAGGCTATGAAAAAGGCATGCTGTCAATAAGGAAAGGTTCAACTATAGGATATCTTGAACAGAGGCCAATTTATTCTGAAAGCTTTAAGGTAATAGATATATTAAATACAGCCTTTGACAAAGTTGATGAACTCCATAAAGAACTGAAGGACTTAGAAAGGCAGCTTTTAAAGGGGGAAGAAGAAAATCTAGAAAGGCTTCTTGATAGATATGCTCAGTTGCAGGCTGCTTATGAAAGCCTTGGAGCTTATGAGAATGAAAGACAGATCTGGCAACGACATGCTCCTTGGTATGACCCACGAGGAAGCGGCAGTTCATTAAGCAAGAACAGAGGCTGGTTCTTATACAAAATATCCTTTTATGATCTACCAAATACAGACTAAGTTTAGAGACGAGCCAAGGGCCAGAGGAGGTCTTATTAGAGTTCGTGAGTTCACTATGAAAGATGCCTATTCCTTTCATACTTCCCAGGAGGATTTGGAGCAATATTATGAAAGCTGCCTGGAGGCATATAAGAGAATATTTGAAAGAGTTGGTTTACCTGAAGTTATATCTGTTGGCTCCGATTCCGGTATGATGGGCGGTCAAGTAGCCCATGAATTTATGTTTTTATCAGATATAGGTGAAGATACTATAGTTGTATGTGAAAATTGTGACTACAAGGCTAACATGGAAGCAGCTTCTTCTGTTATTGATTATAGTGAAGAGGAAAGTGAAGAACTATGTAAGGTTCATACTCCAAATGTAAAGGACATAGATGGCCTAGCAGAATTCTTTAAGGCTCCAACAAAGAAATTCTTAAAAGCAACAGTTTTTGTAGTGGAAGGCAGGGAAAAACCTCTTATTGTATTTATTAGGGGAGACCTGCAGGTAAATGAAGCTAAGGTCAGAAAGCTTATTGGAGCAAATATTTATCCTCTAACAGATTATGAAGGAAGAACCCAATCATGGGCTGTTATGGAATTGGTGTTGGAAGACTTTTAGCCTGTATAATTGAAGCTAGCCATGATGAATATGGACCAATATGGCCAATTGCCGTTGCACCATGGCAGATTCATATATGCGCCTTGAATAATAAAAAGGAAGAGGTAAGAAAGGCTGCAGAAGAAATATATAGCAAGCTAAAAGATAAGTATGAGCTTATCATGGACGACAGAAAGGTAGCTCCAGGAGTACAGTTTGCCGATGCAGATCTACTAGGCGTTCCTATTAGGATAGTTGTAGGAGAAAGAAATCAAAAAATGGTGAAGTTGAGATAATGACAAGAGATAAGAGCATAAAAAAATCCATCAAGCTTGAAGCTTTAGAAGAAGAGCTAGCTGAGGTTTACAAAGCTCTAATAACTATGTAATATTAAATATTAGAGAGTAAACTTTATTTAACAAAAGATAAAGAATAGGGAAGGGGATAAGGTCATGAATAGCGAAAAAATTATTGGTCTTTTAGAGGAAGCAGAATGGCTACCAAAAATTAACAGGAACATCCTTGAAATAATTAGTCTTATTGATAGTTCAGATAAAATTAACATGGAAGTTTTAGCAGATAAGATTCAAAAATGTGGAAACTTACGTGAAAGCCTATTGGCTAACGTTAATTCAGGCTATTTCAGGCTCAAGAGAACTGTAAATTCCCTATCAGAAGCAGTTGTATATTTAGGGACAAAAGCAGTGGAAAGGTTGATCATTGCTCATTTAGTCAAGGCCTTAATTCCTGATAGAATAGGAAGAGCCAAGAATCTAAATAGGGAAAAGTATTGGAAACACAGCTTGGGAACATCTATAGCAGCAAATATATTAGCTGAAAAATTAGGCTATAAGGATAAGTATAAGTATTTTGCTTATGGCTTAATACACGATATAGGCACAGTGGTGTTGGATGTATGCTTGCCGGAGCTAGTAGATGAAGTGGTCCTAAAGCAAAGTAAGGGATTGCATCAGATAGTAGCTGAGAGGTTAGTTATGAAAGGTTTTACCCATGAACATGCTGGAGCCTGGCAATGTGAGAAACTAAGGCTGCCAGAAGATATTAGAGTGATAGTTGAGCATCACCACACACCTTTACAAGCTGACAAGTATAAGGATGAAGTCTATATAATGAGTATAGCAGATGCAATTAGCTCCTTGTATTATGAGCGATTATTGTGTATGCATACTAACTATGTATTAAATGAAAGGGTAATGGAGTATCTAGGCCTTACTTATGATGATATTGAAGAAATTAGTAAAATACTTCCCCAAAAGGTTGAAGAGGCCCATAAACTGTTTAATTTTAATTTGATTTATTAAACTTGATTTTAATCAAGGTTTATTCTTTCAAACTTAGCTATGATTAAATCATAAAGAGTTTGAAGGAGTGGGAAATATGAAAAAAGTAGAATTAAAATTAGAAACATTAACTTGTCCGTCATGTATCAAAAAAATAGAGACTACATTAAGTAAAGCAGAAGGAGTAAATGCAGTAAAGGTCTTGTTTAACTCAAGCAAGGTAAAGGCTGAAATTGATGAAGGGCAAACTAGTGCTGACAAGTTAAAGGAGATAGTTTCTAATTTAGGCTATGAAGTATTAGAGCTTAAAGCTTAATGGCTTTACATTGAACTAGAAAAGTAATCTGCAATAAAAAGGCAATCCGCGTTAAGATTATTTTCTTAATGCGGATTTTTACATTAAAAGAAATATTATTAAACTTGATTCTAATCAATGCTTGCCAGAAACATCTCAAATATAATTAATGTATAAATATGTACAAATTATTATAGAGGAGAGATGAATAATGATAAGGCATATAAATAAGCATAAAAATCTTATAACCTTAATATCGGGAATTTTAATAGTCCTAGCTTTCGTCTTTGGAATATTTGATTATAACCATATTAAAAGAGGGGCCTTGATTCTTGCTACAATTATTGCAAGTTTACCTATAATAATTAAGGCCTTCCAAGCTCTTAGAATGAAAGCCTTTAGCATAGAACTATTGGTGACTATTGCAGTAATAGGTGCTTTATATATTGGGGAATATATTGAATCTTCTGTTGTATCCTTCTTGTTTTTATTCGGCGCCTATTTGGAGGCACGGACACTGGAAAAGACCCGTTCCTCTCTAAAGGCCTTAATAGATATGGCTCCCCAGGAAGCCACCGTTATTCGTGAAGGAAAGAGCAGTACTATTCCTGTAGGGGAAGTTGTAGAAGGGGAGAGAGTTCTTATTAAGTCTGGTGGAAAGGTCCCTGTTGATGGTCAAGTTCTATCTGGCAAGGCCACTTTAAATGAAGCTGCTATAACTGGTGAATCTGTACCTGCAAGTAAAAAGGTTGGGGATAAGGTTTTTAGTGGTACAATAGTGGACAATGGATATATAGAAATTGTGGCTGAAAAGGTTGGTGATGATACAACTTTTGCTAAAATCATAGAACTAGTTGAAGAGGCTCAAGAATCAAAATCTAAGACTGAAAAGTTTTTAGATAAGTTTTCTAATATATATACGCCAGCAGTGGTAGTCTTATCAATTATAGTATATCTTATCACTGGCAATCTCCATCTTGCAATTACCTTCTTAGTAGTTGCCTGCCCAGGGGCTCTGGTTATTGGTGCTCCAGTGTCTAATGTAGCTGGTATTGGAAATGGTGCTAAGAAAGGGGTTCTTATAAAAGGCGGACAAGTAATAGATAGTTTAGCTAAGGTAGATACTATAGTCTTTGATAAAACAGGTACACTAACAAAAGGCAAACCGGAAGTAAGTGATATAAAAATCTTTAATAATGTAGATGAAAATGAACTATTAAGATTAGTGGCAGAAGCTGAAACTATTTCAGAACATCATTTGGGACAAACTATTGTTAAGGAAGCAAAAGCAAGAAAGTTAAAGCTTAATAGCAATGTAGTTGATGGTGAAGTAATCAAAGGTTGTGGAATTCGCGCTAAGGTGGAGGGACAGCTCTTGGCCATAGGTAATGGAAAGCTAATGAATGTTGAAAATGTTAGCATTCCACAGGAAGTTTTACAATATGCTATTAGTCGGGAAAAAGCAGGGAATACAGCTATATTTGTAGCGGTGGATGGCAAAATAGCAGGAGTGTTCTCCATCGCTGATCAAATTCGAGAAGATGCAGGAGAAGCTTTAACTACAATGAGGAAGAATGGAATAAAGAAAATGATCATGCTTACAGGAGATAATAAGCATACTGCTCAGTTAGTATCCCATAGCCTAGGCTTGGATGAATTTCATGCAGAATTATTGCCTGAAGATAAGGTGGACTTTGTTAAGAAACTAAAGGCAGAAGGTCATATAGTAGCAATGGCAGGAGATGGAATCAACGACGCACCAGCTATTGCTACAGCAGATATTGGATTAGCTATGGGGGAAGGCGGTACCGATATATCCATGGAAACTGCAGATCTAGTTTTAATGGCAGATAAGCTAATGCAGTTTGCCCATGCCCATTCCCTATCAAAAGCTACAGTAAGAAACATGAAACAAAATACATTCTTTGCAGTGGCAGTGGTATTTGTGCTCCTAGCAGGAGTCTTGTCAGGAGATGTTCATTTGGCATCAGGTATGTTTATCCATGAAGCAAGTGTTTTATTAGTTATACTTAATGCCATGAGGTTGATAGGCTTTAAAAGCAAAAAGAGTAGTTAAGCTAGACAAGTTTGGGGCTGTCCAGGAAATGATAATGTGACAGCCCTACAAGTGTATGTAAAGTAAAGGAGAGCTGGTAAAATGGGAAAAGAAAAAATTCATAGGCACAGTCAGAATTATGAAGGGCAGCATACTTGCCCCTCTGAACAGAACCATGCCTGCATTAGCTTGGTACCAATCTTCAACCATCTAGAAGAGAAGCAGATGGAGGAAATATCAAAAGTAACAAGATCTGTTTCTTATAAGAAGAAAGAAATTATTTATAGTGCTGGAGAAAAGTCAGACTCACTTTATATTGTGGCTAGTGGAAAAGTTAGAATCTATCGTCTATCTGAATCGGGAAAAGAGCAGTTGGTCCGTATTTTAAAGGCAGGGGACTTCACTGGTGAACTAGCCTTATTTAACGAATCTATTCACGAAGCTTATGCAGAAACTATGGTAGATACTAATATATGTATGATTACACGAAAGGACCTACAGGTTTTTTTAATGAAATATCCATCTATATCCCTAATGATCTTATCTGAGTTCTCAAAGAGACTAGAAAGTTCAGAAAAACAAAGTGCCCGCTTTGCTACAGAAAAGGTGGAAAGAAGAATAGCCCTCTTTTTAACAGAATGTGTAGAGGATGACGAAGAGACAAGGGAATTTCAACTACCTATGAGTAAAAAAGATTTAGCTTCTTACCTAGGTACTACTCCGGAAACATTAAGCAGAAAGCTTACAGAGTTTGAGGACTTAGGATATATTAAACAGATTGAGCAAAGAAAGATTAGAATCTTAGATTTTGATGGCCTTTTGTTCTTATCTTAAATTAATTGTTTAAATTATGAAAAACAGTCTATAATTATAATAAAGTACAATAAGAAGGGGAATTTTATGGATAATCTAGACTTTAAAGTTTGATAAGTTTTCAAATTAAGCATATAATATATATATAGGGGATAGCCTTCAATATTAGCTCAGAGGCAATCCCCAATAAAGAAGAGTAGCCGATGTTTTTTGCACCTGGTGAAGGTGTTTTTTTATGGGCGAATTTTCAGAAATGAGTAGACTAAAATAATTGCCTCATTGAATGCTGATATGGGAGGTATTAAACAATGAAGAATTTCCGATATGCTAAGAAGAGAGCTATGTCCATGAAACAGTTTATAACAGAATATGGAGAAAGTTTTTCGGAACATATAAAGGAAAAGCTCATGGAACTAGAATCTAGGAGCTTTTTAATAGGCGGTGGCCCAGAAAAGAGATTTGAATTAGAACATGTGGAACATTTGAAATATGAATGTAAAGGCAAATCAGAAGAACCTGTGATGAAAGAATATGCTTATGCTGAATTTCAAATTCTAGAAGATGGACTATACTTTTCTAAAAAGTGTAAGGAAAGTGACAAGGTTATGCAGTCACCGGTAGTTGAAAAAATCTATAATTCCTTGGAGAGCCAAGAAACCGCTGAAGGGGACGGTAAACAAGCTAAAAAGATTGATGACAATAATATTGACTATATTGTAGATAGCATTTTAGCTGTGTGTCCTGAGGTTTCCCAAAGATACTTGGAAATTATTAAAGGCATGAGTGAGAGAGCTGACAATAAAAATGCTAAATTTTAAAAGATAAAAACACTATTATAACTTATAAAAACATAGTCCTTTATAGGCTGCCTGGATATCTATATCTAGGGCAGCCTTTACTGTTATTAAAGCTGGTAGTAAGGGAGGAAAGCTTGAAAACTTTGATTCAAATCACATACATTGCCATGAGCTTGTTTTATTCTTAAGACAAGAGATAAATTAAATTTTTATAGATTATTTATAAAATTTAAATATGAAAGTGAGGAGAAAAGAAGATGAAGTTAAACAAGAATATGACAATAGGTGAACTGATTAGAACATATCCCCAAACGGTGGAAGTACTTATGGATTTTGGCATGGGCTGTGTAGGCTGTCCCGCTTCACAGGCAGAAACTCTTGAACAGGCGGCCATGGTACATGGCTATGATGCAGAGCTGCTTATTACAAAACTTAACCAAGTAGTATAAAGATCGTCTTAAACTGACCTATCAGTATCTTGCTACAATTTGCATAATATATTTTTATATATTGAGGTGATATTTTATGAAGGCTTGTGTAGATAAAGAACTTTGTATAGGATGTGGACTTTGTCCTTCCATAGCTGCAGAGGTGTTTTTCATGGAGGATGATGGAAAGGCAAAAGCAGTAGAAGCTGAATTGGCTGATGGACAAATTGCCCAAGCTGAAGATGCTGCAAGCTCCTGTCCTGTAGCTGCAATTACTATAGAATAAGTTAAACCCTCAGGGATTGAAAACCCTGAGGGTTTTTCCTAATGAAAATTGTACTTTTAAACCAAATAATATATAATTATGTAGATACCATAGGATGGTAAATGCAATAATATATGTATAAGAAAGATTTTAATAAGAACAGGGGGAACTGTCTTGGAAAAAACTAAAGAAGAGAAAAAGAAAAAGTGGTTGTCAACTCTAATACAAGTTATCATAGGAATGGTAATAGGAGCCTTAGGGAGTATATATGCTGTAAATAAACTAGCTGGTAAATGGGGAGCCTTTGGCCCTATTTTATTAGTATTATTTATGTACATAGGAATTTTTATTCATATTAATATTCATGAATTTGGACACTATATTTTTGGTAAAATCTTTGGATATAGGTTAATTTCCTATAGAATAGGCTTTTTTACTTGGAACTATGAGAATGGGAAAATGAAATTCTCCATAATGAAGAACAATGGTTACGGTGGATTATGCGCCATGATTCCTCCGCAGAAGGAACTAGAAACTTATATGGAGATCCTCTTTTATGCAGGAGGTATCATTTTAAACATCCTTTCAGGAGTATTATTTATAAGTTTTACATATATATTTTCAGGACTTTCTGAAACTACCAATCTATTTTTTTATGTTTTAGGGATTGTAGGCTTATTTTTAGGCATTGTTAATTTAGCTTCTTTTTTCTCAGGAAATTACCCTACAGATGGAAAGATTATTTGGAGCAAAATATTTAAGAAACCTTTTGCAGATAAAATGATGGTAATAAGCAAAATAGGGTCTCAGCTTGTTGCAGGAATTCGACCAAGAGATCTAACCATTGATTTATCCATAGATTTAGATGAACCCCAAATCTATGATTTATTTGCAATTCTCTACAAATATTATAAGGCATTGGATAGTAATAAGCTTGAAGATATGAATGATAATATTAAAATAATGGAGGAAAAAATAGAAGCTTTTCCATCTTATTTACTACCTGCTCTTTACAATGAATTTTGCTATTTCGCCTGTATATCTGGCAATAAAGATAAGGCTAAAATCTATTATGAAAAGGCTGGAAAGATCCTTGAAAGAGACAAGGATGTCAACGGTCATAGGATTAAGGCCTATTATCAATACTATATAAATAAGGACCTAAAGGCTGCGGCAGACCATTGTGATAGTGCCTTAGTTGTTGCTGATAAGTACCCAGGTAGAGGACAAGCCTTCATGGAGGAGGATTTGGTTAAGGCTTTAAAGGAAAAGATAGAGAATCAGCAGTCTTGATTATAGATGTGAAAGCTTAATTTTTAAATTAGACTTTGTTAGATTAAATTATTGTTGATTTTAACTTTAGACTTATTAAGCCTCTTTTACCTATTAGTTTAATTTGAGGAGTGTAATCACTTAGTTCAACTTCAACTTCATTTGATTTTGAATCTGCTACAATCACTGTACCATCTACAGTTACTGTATCAAGTCCATTTGTAGCAAAAGAAATTCTATATCTTCCCAATGGAAGTTGGAAAGAAAATGTTCTCTCACCTGGTTTTGTTCTTGTATAAACAAAATCATCAACATATATCTCCCAGCTTGCAAATCTAGGACAACCTGAAATGAATATAGTTCCTTTCTTGCAAGAAGTGTTATAAACCTTTTCTTTCCAAGCATTGTGATCTTTCAAGTATTGAGAAAGTGGTGTTTTTAAAGATGAATTTGTTTCAAAAATATATTAGTAGTCTATATTTTTGTCCTTCTGTAACGTTATAGAAAAGACACTCGCTTCTTTTTCTTTACCCTTGTGCCTATACTTAATTTTTTTCCCCGTAAAGAACAATGTAACAAAATAATAAGACTCTTTAACTTGAAAATTATTTATCTTGTCACAATTAAAAGAATAAGTTTTATCTTTTGAAACTATATGAATTTTTATTTCATTTATTTAATAAAAAACTTTACACAAAATGGACATTATTTTCAAAAAAACTATTGACAATTAGTGGAGGAAGGTATATTATTAAGACATAGTAACAAAATGATAATAACATAAAAGCAATAAGTGGAGGGTATAAAATGATTTATTTTAATAATGAGAGGATAGAGGTAAATAAGTTTCCAAATGGTGAGGTCCTTATTAACAGTGAAAGTTTAAAATTAAAAAACCATATTAATGAAATTAGACTTCATTTTGAAGGGGATGAGGATTTAACTCACCTGATATTCTTAAAGGGTCATTTAGATGAAATGAAAGTAAAATGTGATCTAGTGCTTCCATATATGCCTTATAGCAGGATGGATAGGACTGAAGGGGTAACAGTTTTTACATTAAAGCATCTATGTAAGCTTATTAACAAGTTGAATTTCGAAAGTGTAACTATATATGAGCCTCATTCAGAAGTATCTACTGCATTATTGGATAGGGTTAAGGTAGTGAATATGTCTAAGAAGTTAACAGAAGATCTTTTACAGGACTTGAGCTCTGGACAAGAGGATATTTACTTGGTTTATCCTGATGCTGGAGCAGCAAAGAGATATGGTAAGGAAATAAACTATGACAGGATACTAACTGCTAGCAAAGAAAGAGACTTTAAAACAGGTTATATAAAGAAATTGGACATTAACGGAGAAATAAAAAGTAAAGACTTCAAGGCCGTTATAGTTGATGATTTATGCTCTAGAGGTGGCACTTTTGTCCTAACAGCCTCTAAGCTAAAGGAAATGGGAGCTAAAGAAATATATCTGGTAGTTACCCATTGTGAGAATACAGTTTTTGAAGGGGACCTATTAACTGGTGATTTAATAACCGGAATATATACAACTAATAGCATTTTAAGCAAGGGACATGAAAAAATTAAGGTTTATGAAATTTAATTAGGGGGTTTTAAAATGTCAAAATTATTAGTAGTTATCGATTATCAAAAGGATTTTGTAGATGGAGCGCTGGGCTTTGAGAAAGCAGCAACTTTGGAGCAGGGCATATACCAGAAGGTTACCAAATACTTAGAGGAAGGTTATAAGGTTATGTTTACCTACGACACTCATTACCAGGAATACTTACAAACTAGAGAAGGTAAAAATCTTCCTGTACCTCACTGCGTCAAGGGCACTGAAGGTCATGAACTGTATGGAAGCTTAAAGGATTTTGTTAATACTAAAAATACCTTCCACTATGAAAAAGAAGGCTTTGGTATAGCACCAAAGGACATGGTTAAGTTTACAGAGGAATTAGGGGAGGACCTTAAAGAAATTGAACTAGTAGGAGTTGTTACTAATATATGCGTAATAAGCAACTTAGTAATGTTCCAATCACAGTATAGAAATGCAGATCTAATAATAGATGGAAGCCTTTGCTCCAGCTTTGATGAGGATTTACACGAAAAAGCCTTAGATGTAGCAATTGGCCTGCAGGCTAAGGTGGTAAACCGCTAGGAAATATTTTAACTTTATCAGAAACTAAAGGAATAAAGGGAGTGTTGAGAATGTTAAACCCAATGTTATTAACGGATTTTTATAAGACTATTCATCATAGATGCTATGCAGCAGGTATGACCAAGTTGGTCAGCTACTGGACGCCAAGAATGTCTAGAAAAGAGAATATGGATAAGGTTGTTATGTTTGGAATTCAATCTTTTATAAAGAAATATTTAATAAAGTATTTTAATGATAACTTTTTTAATAGGGATAAAGAAGAAGTACTGGCTGAGTATAAAAGGATTATTTCTAAAACTATGGGAGCTATAGCTGCAGATACAGACCATATTGAAGCTCTTCACCAACTAGGCTATCTTCCTATAGAAATTAAGGCAGTGGCAGAGGGAGAAAGAGTAAATATCAAGACTCCAATGATTGAAATTACCAATACTCATGAAGACTTTCCTTGGCTGGTTAACTATTTAGAAACCTTTATGAGCTGCAATATATGGCAGCCTATGACCAGTGCAACTATTGCCTATAGATATAGAGAAATAATGGAAAAGTATTTTGATCTTACTGTAGATAATGGAGATGTCAGGAAAGCCTGTGGGGATTTTAGTATGAGAGGTTTTAGCTCTATAGAAAGTGCACAAATTAGCGGAGCAGCCCATCTTCTTTCCTTCTACGGAACAGCTACTATTTCCGCTATTCCGTACTTAGAGGAATATTATAACTGCAATATAGAAGAAGAAACAGTAGGCCTAGGTACACCATCTACTGAACATAGTGTAATGTGCAGTTATGGACAAGATGAATATGTAGCCTACAAGAGATTAATAAGAGAAGCCATTCCTAGTGGCACCTTGAGCATAGTATCCGATAGCTATGACTATTGGAACCTTATAACCAATATACTTCCTAAACTAAAAGATGACATATTAAATAGGGATGGAAAAATTGTTATCCGAGGAGACAGCGGAGATCCAGTGAAGATAATTTGCGGGGATAAGGATGCAGCAAAGGGTAGTCCAGAGTATAAGGGGACGGTTCAACTGTTATGGGATATATTTGGGGGAGAAGTTAATTCTAAAGGCTATAAGGTTCTCAATAGTAAGATTGGGGCAATTTATGGCGATAGTATAACTGTAGAAAGATGTGAGCAAATATGTGAAGGTCTAAAGGAGAAGGGCTTTGCAGTAAACAACTGTACCCTTGGCATAGGCTCTTATACCTATCAGTTTAATACTCGAGATACTTTCGGATTCGCATTAAAGGCTACCCATGCAATAATAAATGGAGAAGAAAGATTTATTTTTAAGGATCCAAAAACAGATAATGACAACTTTAAAAAATCCCAGAAGGGTATGTGTTATGTGTATAGATCTGGACAAGATATATTATATAAAGATGAATTAACTATGAAAGAGCAGGCGGAATTTAAGGATAATCTATTGGAAACTGTTTTTAAGAATGGTAAACTAATAAAGGATTATTCCCTAAGAGAAATAAGAAATAGATTGCATGGAGATTTTTAATGAGAATATATTATCTCGGTTTGAGTTTTAATTTTGACGGGAGGAAGAGAAGGATGAGTAAGGATTTCAATGCTAAAAAAGTTTGTGAAGATATCATAAACTGGATTAGAGAATATTTTGATAAACAGCCTGGAGCTAAAGGAGCTATTATCGGAATTAGTGGTGGTAAGGATAGTACTATTGTGGCAAAGCTTTTAGCTGAAGCTTTAGGCAAGGACAGAGTTTTTGGAGTCTTGATGCCTAATGGAGAGCAGAAAGATATTGAGGATAGCCTAAGGGTTGTAGAACTTATTGGTATTCCATATAAAATAGTAAATATAGAAAAGGCTTATAAGGGTTTGCTAGAAGCTATTGCAGAAGAAAACCTATCTGATGAGGCTAAAATAAATATGGCGCCAAGGTTGAGAATGACTACCTTGTATGCTATGGCAGCCAATATGCATTACAGAGTTTGCGGTACAGGTAACAGATCTGAAGCCTTCATAGGGTACACAACAAAATGGGGAGATAGTGCTTATGATTTTAATCCTATAGGAAATCTAACTACCGAAGAAGTGATAGCTATAGGAGACTCCTTAGGCTTGCTATATGAATTGGTTCACAAGACTCCTAGTGATGGCCTAAGTGGAAAATCTGATGAGGATAAGCTAGGCTTTACTTACAAGCAGGTTAATGACTATATGGAAAAGGGAAGCTGTGGAGATAAGGAAATAGATAAAAAGATCAGATTGAAACATGAATATAATAAGCATAAGCAGACTTTGCCTCCAAAGTTTCAGTTGAAATAATATGATTTTCATAACTCGTGGTTTTTATCGCCAGTTATTTTCTTTAGTGGGCGCTATTTAATAAAGTATATGATATTCAGAGAGCAGTAGAATGTTATGAAAAGTCCTTATCAATTGATATTCGGCAATCAGAAACACATTTAAATTTGGGTATATGTTACTATAAAATGGACTTGTTCCACAAAGCATTAAATGAATTTGAGCAAGCTTATAGGTATGATAGAAACTGTATAGTCGCACTTTCAAAGTCAGATGCATTTATGCTGGTTACCAAAAGGTATAATGGAAATGTTGAAGAAATGTTTAGTGTTTCACCTTCAAGGGATTCTTTGAGTGAAGAACTACAATTAAAGCTTCTAAAAGCTGACCAAGAGGCTGAAATGTATGGCTGCAGCACGAAAGATTTTATAAAAACAGATGTAAGGCACAGAGCAGATATAGAGAGGTCAAGAGGTGAGAAAGCAAGGGATGCAGCACAAAAGGCAGTAGACGAAGCAAAGAGAGGGTCAATTCAAAGCGAGGGTTGAAACCTAAGAAAACTCATCATGGCTATATGGTTTTAGATAGTCAGCAATATACATACATTTTCCGTTACTGGGTTGGAAAAAAAGGCTGATTCAGATGAGTTTCCTTGTTGGAAGGTGCGAATACAATCACCTTATGACAGCTCCATACCTTACGAAACTATCTCAAAAGATATATATAAAGACTTGGTGAAGATATTTGGATCTTCTCTTGGACTTAGTTCGATATGTGATGTTAGCAAGTTCAAAATTAAGGACTTTAAAGAAAAGTGGGACAGTGGCGAAAACTTTATATTTAGAACTTCATACAAGGCTAATATCAAGAGTGGTTTATGGGAAATTGAATACCTTGTAAAGTCTAGTATTACAGTGCCGGAGGATATGAGAATAGCATAAAAAATAAAATAGAGGAGTTAATCCTCTGTTTTATTTTTTAGATGTAAATATTTTACCAATAATTTTATAGCCTATTACAAATCCAATAAAATTAAAAATTATATCATCAATATCAAAAATACCTAATTTAAATATGTATTGGGTAGTTTCAACGAAAAGCAATACTAAAAGAATAATTAATATAGAAAAAGAGCCTTTTTTGTTTCTAAATAAAAAACCTATAGGAATAAAAAATGAAATATTCATAGCTGTAATTATTATAGATTGAGAATCATCTTTAAAACTTTGAATGAATGCAAATGGATTAAGATTTACCCCCCTAAAACCAACCGTTCTAGCAAAAAGCCCAAATGCAAGAACAACAAAGTAACTTTTTTATTTTTAGCTTTGTCTCTGCTATGATAAAAGAGCATTTTATCATACACAATGCGTTTGAACTCGTTCAACTCATTTTGGCACTTTAAAAGCGATTGGAGCGTTTTTAAGGTGCTTTTTGCTTTATCTAGGGCATTTGTATCTAAATCGAATAGAACGCTGTCTATGACCCTTAAAACTTCGTTGTTAGTCATATAAACCTCCTACTACTAAGAAAATCTTAATTGTACTGCCAGCAGCATATAGTTTTGGTATTCAGTATTTTCCAGATGATTTGTGTTTTTTTAAGAATGGATATTGTTGGTTTTCCACTGTAGCCCATGAAGACTATGAATGTATCTATGTTTATAATCTCAATATCCCACATCTAGAATCTACAATAGTTTCTTTTTCTTGATATTTATAAGGGTCGAATTGTATAATATATATAGGCTTTGTCAAAATCTGAAGAAAAGAAAAGGGGATTGTTGTGTATAAGGATTCGTTAGAGGTAATAGAGTTCGAAAAGTGGAACAAGAAAATATTAAATGTCTATTGGATAATTGCAATTATCTCCATTATTACTGAAATTATCATCTTTTTTTTAGTAGCAATTCCAAGAGGCCATGGGAATTTTACTTATATAGCTTCCTTTATCATTAGACCAGCCTTAGCTAATGTGGCCCTTCTTTCTATATCGGAAGTTATAAATAAGTTCATTAAAGATAAACATAAGGAAGCTGCCAAGTATTTAATAGTAATTGCTGGTACTCTCATGGCTTTTAATTTAGTATGTGTTCACTTTTCCGTTTCCATGATATACATATTGTTTTTATTACCTATTATGTTGTCTGTTTATTATGGAAGTCATAAAATAGCAACTTTTGCCTTAGTTTTAAATATAACCTTATACATACTATTGGTGATTTTTTATTTACCAACTAAACCAGAAGGAGAGGTAAATCATAGTCTCACTGATATATTAACCACTATAGCCGCAATGGCTTCTGCAGCCCTTGTAGTAAGATCCTTTATTATAAGAACTGCTGAGATAATAAACACCTTTTTGTCTGTCTATGAAAGGGAACGGGATTTAACCTTTAAAAACTTTGCTATGGAATATAACTCTAGGATTGAGCCTTTTACAGGCTTATATAATCACAAAACTTTTTACGAGTATTTGAAAAATTTAATTGAGCAAAGTGAGAATTTTAATTTTGCACTTACTTTAGCAATAATGGATATAGACAATTTTAAAAAAGTTAACGATAACTATGGCCATAGTTTTGGCGACGAAGTTATTAAAGTCTTTGCAGATATTATTAAAGAGAATACCGGTACAGATGACTATGCTGCCAGATATGGCGGGGAGGAATTTGCTATAATTTTCCCTGATAAAGATAAGGATAAGGCTTTTGAAATTGTAGAAGCTATAAGAAAACAATTTAATGAAAAAGTCTTTGAAGGGAAAGAAGAGGAAAGGTTTAGTGTTAGCGTAGGGATTAGACAGCATTACAAAGGCTTGTCTATGGAAGATTTCTTTACACAGGCTGATGCTGCATTGTACACTTCTAAGTCCTCTGGTAAGAACAAAACAAGCATTTATGAGTAGATAGAATAATAGATTAATAGAAAAAAATAAACTTTTATTTTAAATAATATAAAATTTTTAAGGATGTGACCCGAAAAGGTGGCGTCTTTTTTTATATTATCAAGAAAGGACCTAGCTTAGATACTATGGTATGGATATGAAAAGTATGTTATAATCGTATAATATTTATGAGCAATCTTAGAAGAGTTGGAAAATATATTCACATAGACTTGGAGGAGGCGACGTATGATTGATAAAGAAGCTTTAACAGATCTTATAGAAGAGATGACAATTTTGCAAATGTCAGAACTTATGGATAAGGATGAAATAAGTTCAGTTGACCTTGTAAAGGCGTACTTAGAAAGAATAGCTCGGATTGATAAGAGTGGTCCTAGTTTAAATTCTATACTAGAAGTAAATCCTGATGCCCTACATATAGCTGAAGCTTTAGATGCTGAAAGAAAGCATAAGGGCAAAAGGGGAGCCCTTCATGGCATACCAATAGTGGTTAAAGATAGTATAAACACTGGAGATAAAATGCATACTAGTGCAGGTTCCTTAGCACTGGCAGATCTTTATGCACCTAAGGATGCCTTTCTTGTGAAAAAATTAAGAGAAGCTGGGGCGGTAATTTTAGCTAAGGCTAATATGACTGAGTTTGCAAATTTTATGGCAGAAAATATGCCTTCAGGTTTCAGTTCTAGAGGTGGGCAAGTAGTTAATCCTTACGATAAAGATAAGACCCCATCAGGCTCTAGCTCCGGTTCTGCAGTGGCAGTGGCTGCTAATCTCTGTGCTGCTTCTGTTGGAACAGAAACCGATGGTTCCATAATAAGTCCTGCAAGGGAAAATTGCATTGTTGGCATAAAGCCTACTGTAGGATTAATAAGTAGAGAGGGGATTATACCAATTTCCAACAGCCAAGATACTGCTGGTCCTATGGCAAGAACAGTGACAGATGCGGCTATCTTACTGCAAGCTATGGCAGGAGTGGATGAGAATGATCCTGCTACTTGGAAGTCCAGGTGGAATTACATGGTTAACTACACCAAGTTTCTTAAGGATAGCGATATAAAAGGGCTAAGAGTAGGAATAAGCCCAGCCCATTATGATAAATTTACCAAGGATGAAAAAGATATACTTCAAGAGGCTATAGAGATTTTAAAAGGAAAAGGTGTAGAAATAGTATATTTGAAGGATCTTTATGAGAATATCCCTGAGGAAAGGTCATCTGTACTATACTATGAGTTTAAAAGCGGAATAAATTATTATTTGTCTACAGTAAGAGGAAGAACCAAGATGGAAAGTCTTGAAGATATAATAAACTTTAATAAGGAAAATCAGGAGCAAGCTCTAGTATACGGGCAAAAGCTCTTAGAAGATTCTCAAGATAAAAGTGGAACCCTTACTGAAGTTGATTATATTATGGGAAGACTATCAGATATAAAAAATAACAGGGAAAATTGTTTGGATAAGATTATCGATGAAATGAACCTTGATGCTATATTATTTCTTGAATGGACTAGTATTGCAGCTATAGCAGGTTATCCATCAATTATTGTGCCAGCAGGCTTTACAACAGGAGGAACCGCTGAAGGAATTACCTTTGTAGGCAAAGCCTTTAGTGAAGGTACCCTCATAAGGCTTGCCTATGCATATGAGCAGGCCAGTAAGAAGAGAGTAAAGCCTAAGTGGTAACTCAGTATGTATAGACAAGTAAAAGATTACCTCCATTATTCAGTGTCCCATGAATAATGGGGGCTTTCTATTATATTATAAGAGTGATAACGCGTCTTCATCAGCAACTATAGTTACATCATTATGCAATTGTAGAACTGATGCAGGAACTTGAGGGGTTATAGGTCCTTTTATTACCTCACGCAAAATTTCAGCCTTATTTTTTCCACTAACAACAAGTAGAATCTTGCGGGCCTGCATAATATTTTTAATCCCCATGGTAAAAGCGTATTTAGGCACATCGTCATAGTTTTCAAAAAAGCGAGAATTAGCGTTAATGGTGCTTTGAGTTAGCTTTACATGGTGAGTGCCTTTTTCAAAGCAATGGCTAGGCTCGTTAAAACCAATATGTCCATTAGGGCCTAAACCAAGCAATTGTAAGTCTACATTACCTAAGGATTCTATTATATTATCATATCTTAAACACTCTTTCTGAGGATCAGTGGCAGTACCGTCTGGAATATAGTAATTGCTTGCCTTGATATTTACATGATTAAATAATTTGTCTTTCATGTAATAATGATAACTTTGCTCGTTATCTGGATCAAGGCCGTCATATTCGTCTAAGTTAACAGTTCTTACTTCTGAGAAATCTAAGTCACCTTTATTGAAAAGCTCAACTAATCTGGCATAGGTTCCTTCAGGAGTTGACCCAGTTGCTAGTCCTAAAACACAACTTGGCTTCATTATAATCTGGGCAGAGATTATTTTTGCCGCTATGCGGCTCATATGGTTATAATTCTTTGCTGAATAAATACGCATTGACATGCCTCCTCTTTTTTAACTCTAAAATTAATTATAAATAATAGAATTCACTAAATCAAGTAACATAATTATTGAAATTTTGTTATAATATAAAAACAAATTGTGAACTTTTAAGGGGGGATAGCTGGTGATTATTAAAAATGCTAAGGTATATTTAGAAAATGGAGTTTTTGAAAAAGAAGATATTTATATAAGGGATGATAGGTTTGCAGAGAAAAATATCTATGATAATCATATCATAGATGGAGAAGGCCTATATGCTATACCCGGCCTTACAGATATTCATTTTCATGGTTGCGCAGGATATGACTTCTGCCAGGGAAGCCAGGAGGCTTTAGAAACTATGGCTATTTATCAGGCTGAAAATGGCATTACCACCATTTGCCCTGCCACTATGACCTTAGATGATGAAAAATTAATTAAGATCTTTTTAAGTGGATCAGAATACAATAATGAAAAGGGTGCTACACTAGTTGGAATCAATATGGAAGGCCCTTATTTATCTTACGCTAAAAAAGGAGCTCAAAACCCAGCCTTTCTTAAAAAGCCAGATGTAGAACATTTTCGGAAGATGAATAAGCTCTCTGGCAACCTAATAAAGCTGGTAACTGTTGCTCCTGAGGAAGAGGAGTCTATGGCCTTCATTAAGGAACTAAAGGATGAAGTCCTTATATCTATAGGACATACTAATGCTGACTACAATACAGCTATACAGGCTTTTAAGAATGGAGCCTCCCATGTAACCCACTTATACAATGCCATGGCTCCCTTTAGTCATCGGGCGGCAGCTGTGGTGGGAGCTGCCTTTGACTCTGACAACACTAGAGTTGAATTAATTTGTGATGGTGTTCATGTTGAGTCTTCAGTAATTCGAGCAACTTTTAAGCTCTTTGGTGATGACCGCATAATACTTGTAAGTGATAGCATGATGGCAACAGGGATGGAGAATGGACAGTATACTCTTGGAGGCCAGCCTGTAACAGTGAAAGGAAATAAAGCAACCTTTGCCGACGGAACTCTTGCTGGTTCTGTAACAAATTTAATGGAGTGTATGCAAAAGGCTATATCTTTTGGAATCCCAGTAGAAAGTGCTGTGAAATCTGCCGCTGTGAATCCTGCCAAGGAAATAGGAATTTATGACCAATACGGTAGTATATCTCCTGGGAAATACGCTAATCTGGTCTTGTTAGATAAAGAATTTAATGTGAAAAATGTTATATTAAAAGGAAAACTAATAAAATAGTTAGTTTTCCTTACATAAGCTTTATGGTAGCTTATTCACGAAGTCTGCAATTTCTCTAAGCGCTTGTCTAGCCTCTGGCAACCTATTACTAAAGGTAGGGAATACATGCCACATACCTTTCCAAACTTTTAAAGATACATCAACACCTTTTTCTCTTGCCTTCCTACCTAGTCTAAGAGAATCGTCTAAAAGTATTTCATCAGAACCAACATGTATAAGCATAGGAGGAAAGCCGTGAAAGTCACCATATAAAGGTGATATTAAAGGATTTTTTAAGCTTTCTTTACCAGCGTAAGCCTTAGGGTCAATAGCAGGGAAACCATTACAAAATATTGGATCCATCTTTAAATTTGTTTTTATGCTTTCTCCAGTAAAGGCTAGGTCTGTCCAAGGTGAAATGCAAACTACAGCGGAAGGTAAAGGTTCTAAGCTCTCCTTGAGGGCAAGAACCATTGCTAGGCATAGTCCACCACCAGCAGAATCTCCAATTAGAACTATATCCTCTCCTTTTAGCTTTTCATTTAAGAGTTTTCTATAGACAGCAAGGCAATTTTTCAAAGCGCAGGGAAAGGGATTTTCAGGTGCAAGTTTATAGCCAACTGATAAAACTCTTTCACCTATATACTTAGAAATTTCAAGAGCAAAACCTCGAGAGGTAGCAGTAGAACCTAGAATATAACCACCACCATGAATATATATTATGGTCTTATTTCCTTTTGTACTTATTGGCCTAATCCATTCACAGTTTATGCCATCTATAAGAGTTTCCTTTACTGTAAACCCAGTTGGAATTTTGTCTGTTTTGGCTGTAAATTCAAAGGATTTTCTTAAGTCCTCTAGTTTCTTTTTATGACTTAATTTAATTACTAGCCTTACAATGTTTTTTATAAAATAACTTTTCTTAGAAGGTTCTTCACTGTATTTAATCCAAGGTTCTTGATTTTCTTGAAACATTAATAACACTCCTTACTAAGTTCTGTGGCATTGCCCATATTTTCTATGGCCTTTAAAACTGCTTTCCATTTATCCCGTCCCTGGTCTATGTAAACATTGTGCCTAGATAGCCTAGGTATGTCAACAATAATTTATAAAAGATGACATATAATTGCTGGAGAATATAGGATGTTAGTTATATGGTGAAATTATATGTGGAATAAGCTCAAAGATTGTAAAGTAAATGTTTTCTAAGCCTATCAATTAAGGCTTTACCTATATTGTAAAGGTATAACTACAATGTTACAATAAAACTATGTAATATTATTACAATTACAAAGGAGTGAAAAAGTGGGATGAAGCTTATACGTGTTTTTGGTCTTAGTTTTATAATTGCTATAAGTGCATTAGCCTATACTGAAACTAAGGCAGAGGTAGTTAAGGTTAACACAAGTAATAAATACTCGTTAACTGAAGAGGAAACTAATTTGTTAAGAAAAACAGATCTTAATTTAGATATGATTATAGATATGGAAGATCTAGCTATAGCCTCAGAGGCCTATAATACAAGAGACAAACTAGCTAATGTAAATGATGAGCCTATAGTAGACATATATGACTTGACATTGATATCTAAAAATATGGACAAGGCTTATGAAGAAAGTGGTTATATACAATCTGCTGGCAGTGTAAATTTCAGAAAGGGTCCAGGAGAAAAAGAAGCTGTACTCTATACCTTAGATAAGGGAACATCCCTTACTATAATAGGGAAAAGTGATCATTGGTACAAGGTTCGCCATAAGGATAATGAGGGCTATGTAGCTGCACAATTTGTGGTAGCAGATATAGCTAAAAAGGGCTTTGATACCTATGGTGCCTTATCCCTAAGCCAATACCAACAATTTAAGGAAGATGGCTACAGTTTTGTTGCTAGATATTATAGCACTACCGATTCTGCAAAGAATCTAACAAAAGACGAAGCCCAGGCAGCAAGTGAGGCAGGCTTGGAGTTGCTGGCTGTTTATCAGGACTATAACAATAAGGCTGACTTATTTAATTATGAATATGGAGTTACTCAAGCTACAGAAGCTATTAAACAAGCAATAGAAGTTGGACAACCCCCCTCTGTGGAAGGTAAGGGGTCTGCTATATATTTTGCAGTAGATGAGAAGAATGTAGGAGATATTCCTTTGGCAAATATTGAAGAATATTTTAAAGGAATTAAAGATACAATGGACAAGTTTACTGGCAATGACCCTGATAAAAGAAGATGGGATATTGGTGTTTATGGGAATTATAGAGTAGTAAAGTATTTGCAGGAAAAGATGGGATCAGATCTTTATCTATGGCAAACTTCCATGGGTAAAGGTCAAGAAAATTATTTCTCTAAATACTTTAACTATGATATTTATCAAAATCTTCATGAAGTTTACCGCAATGGTGTATTTATAGATGAGAATTACACTAATGTAAAAGGGGATTTTGGAGCCTTTACCTTATCGCTACAGCAGTAATTAGAAACTTATTTTTTTCATATAATAATAGGCAATCTAAAATTAAGTGGGAGGCTTAAAAATGATTTTCCCAGAGAAAGTAAAAAAAGGTGACACTATAGGAATAATTGCACCTTCTTCACCAGTAACTAAGGAAGAAGCGGATCTATGTAAGGTCCTGGTTGAGAATATGGGGTATAAGGTAAAGATGGCCAGCTGTGTATATCGTTCAATTCATGGATATTCTGCTGGTAGCGGTGAAGAAAGGGCAAAAGACTTAAATGAAATGTTTGCTGACAAAGAGGTAAAGGCAATTTGGTGTATAAGAGGTGGAGATACAAGCTCCCATCTTATGGATAAAATAGATTTTGAAAACATCAGCAAAAACCCTAAAATGTTTGTGGGTTACAGTGATGTAACCAATCTTCATGTGAATATTAATCAAAGATGTAATTTAGTAACCTTTCATGGTCCTATGGTAAAATCTAATATGCTAAAAGACTATGATGATTTTACCAGGGAGAGTTTTGAAAAGGCATTAAATATGGAGAAGGAATTAATTTTAGATAACCCTAAGGGAAAAGATTTTAAGGTAATGGTAGAAGGCCAGTCTGAAGGAGTAATTATAGGGGGGAATTTGACTCTTCTTACCTCTATGATAGGAACTCCTTATGAGGTTGATACAAAAGGAAAAATTCTACTTATAGAAGATGTGGATGAAGCTGTAAGAAGAATAGATAGAATGATCTATCAATTAAAATACTCAGGCAAACTGGATATGGCAGAGGGAATAATATTTGGTGATTTTACAAATTGTATAAATAGTAAAGATGAAAATTACCATGTTATAGCTATGTTAAAGAATCTGTTGGCGGACTACAAGAAGCCGGTAATGTATAATATAAAAACCGGCCACTGTCATCCTATGTCCACAATCCCTTTAGCTACTAAATGCATTATGGATACAAGATCTAAAACTATAAAATTTACTCTTTAAACTTATGAAAAGTGCCCTTAGGCACTTTTCTACTTAAGTCCAGGAAAACCTAGAGAATCTCCCAAATTCATTGTATAATTTTCATTAAAATTATTATCCCAATAAGTTTTGCCATTTACAGTATAGGAAATAGCGAACTTAACCTGTTCTGCATCTGAAGGAATATTATCTTCGAAAGACCATATTTCTACTCCATTTCTTTCAGTAAAATTATACTTAGCGGAAGTTTCCTTAAAAGTTGTCCAATTATCATAGCTATATCTAACTTTTATGTCCTTTTCATAAGCTAGGTCCTTAACTACAATTTGTCCGCTGAAGCTGTCCCTACCCTTTATTAGATAAGCATTTGATAAAGTTACATTGCTAGTGCCAAGAATATTTCTAGAATAGTTGCCCCAATATCCTCCAGTTATGCAATAATCATTGCCGCCATTGTTATCCCAATAAACCTCACCTGAAGCTTTTGTATACTTAACAGCGAACTTAAAGTCCTTTCCAATCTTATTGTAGTGATTTAAAGGATCTTCACCACCATCGATTATAAAGTACCATAAACCATATGTATCGTCTTTTTTACCAAGATATGTAGCCTTAACATCCTTCCATTGATGAAGCGGAAGGTTTAATAGGTAGTTTAATAGCTGCTACTGCAATTACAGCCATAAGAACTAGTAAGGTAAAAATTTTGATTTTCTTAAGTTTCATTAATAAGTCCCCCTTTTAAAATTGATACAAAACAATATTCACAAAAATACCATCAAATGTCAAACTATTTGAACTTGACAAAAATCCATTACTTAAGAAAGATAACGATTTACAGGAAAAAAACAACTAATATCTATACCTTTTAATATTGAAGTATAATCTTTTCTTAAATATGTAGAAAAAGTTAACGGAATTTAAATTAAATGTAGTGGCAGTGAACTTATTATAAACAGTGATGTAATATTATTGAAAATAAGTATAACGTTTACTAGAATGAAATTGTAGAAAAAATTAAGGGTATGGAGGGATAGACTAGATGGTAAAAAGAATTATTGGACGGCGGAAAATTATTTGGATTGGAGTGCTCTTGCTAATCATAGTGATTTTACCTAGGGTTGAAACCTTTGCATACAATTGGACAAGGACCATGTCACGGGGATCTAGGGGGAATGACGTTAAGGAAGTGCAAGTTCGTGTAGCTGGTTGGGCTTCAGACGGTGCAAGCAAGAAAAATGTTAAGGTAGATGGGGTCTATGGAGAGGAGACAAGGGCCGCAGTAATTCGCTTTCAAAAGGCATACGGCTTGGCAGCAGATGGTATAGTTGGCCCTGCTACTCAAGCTAAACTCAACCAATTAGAGGATAAGGATGGTTCCACCAAGAATTTTGATTGGAATGAGTTCTATTCAAATGATGGTAGTAGCTTTTCTGCAGGGAAAGTTAATTCAGCTCAAGTGAAGGAAAACGTGCGCCGAACAATGTATAAGCTTGAAGCTCTGAGAAAAAAAGCTGGTAATAGACCTATTTACATAACATCAGGCTTCCGTAGTGTAAAACACAACAATCAGGTAAAAGGTGCATCTAATTCTATGCATACCTACGGTGTTGCTGCAGACATTAAAGTTAGTGGGAAAACCCCTTACCAAGTTCAACAGATAGCAAAGACTTGTGGCTTTAGCGGTATAATAAGATACAACTCTTTTGTACATGTTGATAGCCGACAGGAATATCCATATGGCTCTACTTTCTGGTATTGGCCATAAAGAAGAGAGAGAAAGTACATAATCCATTTACAAGGCTTGGAATTTCAATTTTTGTAGAGATTCCAAGCCCTTTTTCATATTTTAAATTAAGAGGAAAAACTGCTGTAGACTAAAGAAGACATCAAGAGTAGAATATTAATAATATACAGATGAAGGAGGACTTAAAATGGCAAAGGAACTAAAGGATAGGAAGGACGTTGAAGAACACCTTACTTGGGATTTATCCGGAATTTACTCTTCTGAGGAGGACTATAATGAAGCTATAAAAGAGTTAAAAGACCTTGCTATAGAGATAGAAAAAGAATTTAAAGGGAAACTGAATAGTTTAAGAAATATCAATGGTTGCTTGGATAAATTAAGAAAGGTAAGAGAGCTTGCGGACCTTACTGGCAACTATGCAGAGCTATCTTTATCAGTAGACCATACTGACAGTGACAATATGGATAGATATATGAGATTTACTAATATTATGTCTGGGATTTCTAGCAGCTTAACCTTTATAGACAGTGAAATAATGGAGGCAGATGAAAGTCTTATAGATGAAGCAATTAAAGAATCAAGGGAAAATCAGCCTTATTTACAGGATATAAAAAGGGCTAAAGCTCATGCTCTTCACCCTGAAGGAGAAAGAGTATTGGCAGCTCTATCTGGTAGCTTAGATGCTCCATACAGTATATATGAACAGGCTAAGATGGCAGATATGAATTTTAAAAGCTTTACTGTTGATGGAAAGGAATATCCTCTTAGTTTTGTGCTTTTTGAAAATGAATGGGAATATGAGAATGATACAAAACTAAGAAGGGCAGCCTTTGAAGAATTTTCTGCAAAATTAAGAGAGTATCAGAATACTGTGGCAGCTACCTATCAAACTCAGGTGCAAAAGGAAAAGACTATAGCTTCTCTCAGAGGTTTTGACTCTGTTATTGATAGTTTGTTATTCCCTCAAAAGGTTCATAGGGAATTATATGATAGACAAATAGACATAATAATAGAGAAGCTGGCTCCCCATATGAGAAAGTATGCTAAGCTACTACAGAAAATCCACAATTTAGATGAAATGACTTTTGCAGACCTAAAGCTGGCAGTGGACCCGGAATATGAGCCTAGAATAAGTATAGAGGAATCTAGAAAGTATATTGAAGGAGCTTTATCTGTACTAGGAGAAGATTATTTAGAAATAGTGAAAAGGGCTTATGATGAAAGATGGATAGACTTTGCACAAAATAAGGGAAAGTCTACTGGAGCTTTCTGTTCCACTCCTTATGGAGCACATCCATACATTTTAAGTTCCTGGAATGAGAAGATGGGTGAAGTCTTTGTATTAGCCCATGAACTAGGACACGCAGGCCACTTTACCTTTTGTAATGAAAATCAAAGTGTTTTTGCTACTAGAGTGTCCACTTATTTTGTGGAAGCACCTTCTACCATGAATGAGATGCTGCTGGCAAACTATCTTATGAAGACTAACAATGAAGCAAGATTTAAAAGATGGGTTTTATCAGCCTTGATAAGCCATACCTATTATCACAACTTTGTAACTCACCTTTTAGAGGCTGCTTATCAAAGGGAAGTGTATAAGATCATAGATAAAGGTGGTAGTGTGCAAGGAGAAAAGCTTAATGAAATAAAGAGAGAAGTGCTAGAAAGATTCTGGGGTGGCCAGGTAAAAATAATTGATGGAGCAGAACTGACTTGGATGAGGCAGCCCCATTATTATATGGGACTATATCCCTACACTTACAGCGCAGGTCTTACTATAGCTACAGAAGTAAGCAAAAGAATATTAAGGGAAGGTCAGCCTGCTGTAGATGACTGGAGAGAAGTGTTAAAAGCAGGAGGAACTAAGACACCGGTGGAACTAGCCAAGATGGCAGGAGTGGATATTACTACAGATAAGCCCCTCCTTAATACTATTGATCATATTGGGAATATTATTGATGAAATAATTGAATTAACTGAAAAAATAGAGGGCTAGAGGTGATTATGTCACCAATAACCTTAAGGATCAGGCGGTTTTTATCAACTATTCATAAAATAAACTAATGGACTGGGAAAAATGAGATTGTTAGAGATAATACTATTTATATTTGCAATAACTTATACAATTTTATTTTATGTAGGATATTTTAAAAGAATTAATAGAGTTAGGTATACTAGTCTAACGTCTATAATCTTCTTTTTACTTCATCGGATTACTGAGGGCACACGTTGGCAGATGTATCCTATTTATTTTATAATTTTGTTTATTAGTATAGTAGCTTTCTTAAGCAATATAGACTTTCAAGTCTTTGAAAAAATCTATGCTAGGAAAGTTCTAAGAATCTGTACTGCTATCCTGTTAATAATTTTAATTTCTTTATCTACAGTGGCATCTTATATGTTTCCCTTATATAACTTGATAAAACCAAGTGGACCTTATAAGATAGGAACTATATCTTTTGATGCAGTAGATATGGAAAGAATATGGTTGGACAGTGAAAACAACTATGGTGGAAGAAAAATTAGAATTCAGCTCTGGTATCCTACAGATAAGGTTGAAGATTATGAGTTAAGCCCTTGGCTGGAGGAAGGTGCCGAAGTTGCCGATTCCATAAGTAGGCTAGTGGGCTTTCCAGAATTTTTACTAAGGCCTATTACCATGATTAAATCTAATTCCTACAAGGGGGCACCCCTTAGTCTAGGGAGGGATAGGTATCCTCTAATAATTATATCTCATGGTTTAACAGGCCTTAGAAGCCTCCATACCGATTTAGCTGAGATGCTGGCAAGCAACGGATATATTGTGGCAGCCATAGACCATACCAATGTAGCGGCTGTAACTGTATTTGATGATGGCGAGGCAGTATATCTTAATAGTAATGTCCTTTCTCTCGGTGCCAATAGGGAAGAATTTTTGTCAGATGGCAATAAAATACTCAATGTATACGCCGAGGATATATTGTTTACTATTGAGACTTTGAGAAAGTTTAATGTAGATGAAGGGGCCATGTTTAAAGGGAAGCTGGATTTGTCTGCTATTGGACTCATAGGTCATTCTGCAGGAGGGGGGGCTGGAGTTTTAGCAGCTGGAAAGGACAGTAGCATTAAGGCTATAGTTGGTTTTGATCCTTGGTTGGAGCCTATTAAGTCAGAAACTATTAACAAGGGACTTTATATTCCTGCCCTTTTCTTAAGAAGTCAGCAATGGAAAACAGACCCTAACAGTAAAAATTTATTTCCCCTCTTAGAAAGCAGTAAATCCTTTAGACAATTGTATCAGATAAATGGAACAACCCATTTAGATTTTACTATGATTTATATGTACTCACCCCTAAGTAAACCCTATGGCTACTCTGGCCAATTAGATGGGAATAAAAGCTCCTTAATACGGCAAGAGTTTGTTTTAAACTTTTTTAACAAGTATCTTATTGAGGAAGGAACTTTTATAGATTTAGAGGATGTGATGAACAAGTATCCTGAAGTAGAAAAAGTAGATTATAATGCTAGAGAAAGTAGCTAAAAAAGCTTGTTCTTAGTGAGAGCTAAGAACAAGCTTAAATTACTGACTAGTCTTTATTCCTGGTTTTTTCCAAAGAATTTATAGAAGCCATACTCTAGGGCAAAAGTTACCCAGGCAAAGAAATTGTTCATGCCTGTGATTTTTACTAAACCTTTTAGTAGTCCTAAAATATCTTCAATGGAGTCATCATTAACAAGGTAGGTCCAAGTTGTTTCCTGGCCTTTTATCTTTTCTTTTATCTCTTCAAAGGCTTCTGCAGAAAGTTCAACTTTTCTATAATCCTCCTTGATGGATTCTTCTATATCTTCTTGGAGAAGTTTAAATTCTTCTACCAGTTTCATTTGGAATTCCCTTAAAGGATCCTTACCGCTTAAGTCTTCATATAGGCTCGGAAAATCCTTTTGTAAAACTTCATCCTTAAACTTATGATGGAGTATGTCCATTCGCAGATTATATAGGTACTGTCGCAGTTCAGTTAATAGGGTAGAATAACTATACAGTTCTTCTCTTAAATCATAGTTTTGTCCTTGAATAATTCTTTGAGCCTGACAAATTTTCTTAGCAAAGATTGGATTAGTTAGCGACTCTTCCTGTTTTCTAGGATAAAAGCTTTTAGGAATCATATTTTCAATTCCGTATTTAGCAATAAGGTCATCTTCTAAACTAATAAAGAAACGAGTAATTCCTGGATCTCCCTGTCGGCCAGCTCTTCCCTTTAATTGCTCGGCAGAATCCACGGCAGTGCCGGTCATACCTGCTAAGTTTTCATATTGCTTGATAAAATGTTGCAGGCTTATCTGGGTCATAATCCGTCCTTTTGACTGAATTTCCAAGCCTTCTTTACATTCTAACGCAGCCTGAACACCGTCAGGCCAATGTCTATTTTCTGCCACACGGCCAGTGAATTCATCTACCATTTCAATTCTCTTATTTCTTACTATGTAGTCTACATCCCTTTGAAGAAGGGCTTCAGCGTAGAGAGCGCAATTTACCTCTTGCACTAGCTTAAAGTTTTTTTCAGTATAAAGGTTGTCACATTGCAAGAACTTTTCTATACGTTTAATTCCTTGCTCTGTTAAATAAACATTTTGAGAATAGTCATCTATTTGGTAGTCTACCTTAGGAATTAGGGTGGATATAACATCCCTAACCCTTTGAAGATTGCTGCTAACCTCTTTAGTCTTGCTGGCTATTTCTAATGGCACTCTAGCCTCGTCTATTAATATGGAATCTGCTTCGTCTACAATAGCCAAGTAAAAATTTCTGTGGATTAAGTCTTTTTTATCATAAGTAAGGGAATCTCTAAGATAATCAAAACCTGCTTCCTTTGCAGTGACATATGTTATATCCTTGGAGTAGGCCTCTTTCTTTTCTTGATTATTCATGGTTTCCTGGACAAAAGCTACAGTTACACCTAATAAGTCATATATAGGCTTCATCCAGAGGGCATCTCTCTTTGCAAGATAGTCGTTGAAGGTAAGTACATGGACCCCCTTTTTATATAAACAGTTTAAGTAGGCAGGGAACACTGCTGTCAAAGTTTTTCCCTATCCTGTACTCATCTCAATAATTTTTTTATTATTTAAGGCAATTGCTCCTAGCAGTTGCACATCAAAAACCTTAAGTTCTAGAGCTCTTTTTGTTGCTTCCTTAACTAAGGCATAGGCTCTTACAAGAAGGCCATCAGCAGATGCTCCTGCCAAGGCTTCCTCCCTTAGCTTATTGGATTCCAATAACAGATCGTCATCACTTAAAGTGCTTAAGCTTATTTTCTTTATTTTATCAACTATTCCCCTATAGTTCTTTATTAAACTTCCTTTTGTATACATAAATTTACTTTCTCCTTATGATTATATCTATAATTTTATACTTTTAACTGCCAGTATACAACAGATTTTGTATATAGAAATATTGAAAAAGCCGTTCAAAGGATAATATTCTTCGTATATATAACAAGAAAGGCAATTTAACCATAAGAAAAAAGGGAGGATTTCCATGCCAAGACTACTAGCAATAATTATTTTTATTATTCTACTTTCAACATTCATAACATATGGCCTTAATAGACTGTTCAAGAAAAAGAAATTTGTTAAATATCTTCCTTCTTTAATAAGTTTCATAATTATGCTAAACAGTATAATTACTGCTTCAAGAAATAAGGGAGAGGGTTTTAGTGACCTGGCTGCTATAATAATCGCAATGATGTGCTTTGCAGGTTCTTTATCCGGTTTGGTAACGGCCTTATATATTGATTTTATATATTTTAAAATGAGGGGTAAATAATTTAATAAGGTCTTATATAAATAAATTACAAGCTATTCTCAAGGGAAAGTTTGTAATTTTTGTTTATTATAATTAATGACGACAGCAATGTTTGCGAGCAAATTGATAGTTTTAATCACTTATGTCATTACAAAAAACATCATGCTTAAGTAATAATATAGGTTTTTAAGGAGAGTATGATATGAGCAAAGATGAAAAGATATTAGAAATAAAAGGTTTAGAAAAAAGTTTTAAAAGACAGTTAGTATTACAAGATATAAATTTGACTGTTGCAAAAGGAGAGGTTGCAGGTATTGTTGGAAGCAATGGTTCGGGAAAGACAACCTTATTAAGACTAATTTTAGGACTAAGTTATCCTGAAAAAGGTGAAATCATAGTTGGGGGAAAAAGAGTTTTGCCAGGCCTTTTAGGGGAGTTGCCTACTAAGGTTGCTGCACTTATTGAGAGTCCCACCTTTCTACCCCAATTTTCTGGCATAAAAACTTGACTATGCTTGCCTCGATTAGAAATGAAATAGGTAAAGCTGAGGTTGAAAATGCAATGAAAGATATGGGATTAGATCCTAATAATAAAAAAGCAGTAGCAAAGTATTCTTTAGGGATGAGGCAAAGATTAGGTATAGCTCAAGCTATAATGGAAAATCCTCAGTTAATACTTTTTGATGAGCCTACAAATGGATTGGATTCAGATGGTGTTAAACTATTTTCTCAAGTGGTAAATAAGATGAGGTCTAAGGGTGTAAGTTTTATTATTGTATCTCATAGAAAAGATGAGATATATAGTTTATGTGACACTATATATAAAATTGAAAACAGGGGTCTACATAAGGTGGATGAATATCCAGCTACTAACAAGGAGAGTTTTGAATGATTAGGTTTTCCTTGAAGAAATATTTCTATTGTTCAAGAAAGAAGTGGTTTATTGCTATTATAGTTCTCTTAGTGTTATCTGTAATTTTAAAATACATAGTGGCGGATGAATTTTTACCTACTGGAGAACAGCTAACCTTCTGGGATTTTATATTTGCCTCTTTATCTTACCCCTTTACAATGTTATTAGTTATACCCTTGCTATATTGTTATTTAGTAGCTGATATCATAACAGAAGATTATGAGGGTGGGTATGTGACATTTTTGTTGTCCAGATCATCCAGTAGATTAGAGTTTTTTATATCAAAAGTCATAGTTGTTTTTATCTCATCGAATATATTTTTTTTAATATATCTTATGATATTAGCTCTAGTTGCATTAATATATGGCCTTCCTTTTCAGGGGACTTTTTATTTTACAGTAACAAGTACTATTTTGGGATCGGGAGGTACAATATTTAATGGAATGGTTATGCAATATAGCCTGTTTGTAATATTACTATATGTATTAGGGATTATTTTACATGGACACAATACGGTATTTAATAATCATGATAATTTACTATATTCACCTTTAGCTCAAGGGATCTTGTCCATGCATTATCCCTTCTATTATCAAGGACTGAATAATTTGACAGATATAAGCAAGGTAATGGAGAGGTTTAATGTAGGCTATTCTATAGTATACCTTTCAGTGTTGTTAGTTCTTCTTTTACTAGTTGGATTTATAAGGATTAGAAATATGAATTTAGTTGTGAAGGATGATAAGTTATGAATTCATTAATTCTTAATGAATTATATGTATGTATAAATAAGAAGGCTATATATGTTTGGCTTTTAATACTGCCAGTTATTCTTTCTTCCCTTTACTTTATATATAGCAGTAGTAGTGCTGAAGGAATTGAAGCAACAACTTTAGAAGCAGCGTTAAAGGTTTTTGGTGGAATTCCTAAAAAACATACTATAGCTTCTTTGGCTTTTGGTTGGCTATAATAGTTATGCTAATGATGATATCTTATAATAGTACAAATATATTATGAACATATTTATGAATCAAGTATTACTCCAGATCAGCTAAAGTTATTTATTATAGCCATATTAATCACTGGTCTTATTGCTATAAATACCTTGTTTCAAAATTTCAATATAATATTTTTTAACAGTAGTAAAGCTTACATGTGTGCATTAATAGCATCCATATCTATATATTTTTTATATTCTAAAGGGGCTATTCCAAGGTCTATGTCACCTTTAAATTATCCTTCATTACTAGATTTACAAGGAGATAAAGGTATATATTTGAAAAGTATTATAGTTAACATTGTTTTAACGTTAATTAACATATTTGTTGGCCTAATAATTATTAATAAGAAAGACTATAAGACCTTAGATAATTAAATTGATAATAAGGAGAAGAGATATGTTTAGAAATTTTTTCAAGATAGAATTTAATAGAATAGTTTGTAGAACACAAACTTTACTAGGTTTTTTACTATTTATGGGTGCTTATATACATATATCGATTTTGGACAAAATGGATATACCCAATCATGCTAAATATCCTGAAATTTTAATTCTAGAAGATGGTAATGCCTTTATTAGCTATCTAAAGGCCTTAGGTGGTATTAACAGCTATATGCCCTTAATATTACCTCTAATAATTGTATTGATAGTTGGTGACGCCTTGTTTTCTGATTATAAGACTGGTTTTTTTCAGTTAAACATAACAAGGATCTCCTTCAAAAAATATATTATATATAAGATAACATCACTGTCTATAATTTCCTTTGTATTAACTTTTGTATTTCAAATACTAGCTTTTATATATTCCTTAGCTACTAGCCCATATCACTTACCTACTGCAACAGCAATAGAGGAGGGGATGGCTCCTGAGTTAGCCACAGAATAATTTAAACTAGTTTAGTAAAATTGAAATATTCTTATAAAGAAAACGCAGGAGGCTAATCCTTATAGGGTCGGTTTCCTGTGTTTTTATTGTATAAATTAGTGAGCAAGTAAAGTTATGAGACTTAATAAGAATATGAAAAGCTAATTAATGACTATATATGTAGAAATGATTGCTAGCAACAAATACCAAATATTAGCAATTTTTGATGAAGGAATAAGAAAAAATTAAGTGATTTTTTTATCTATATCGACAAAATACATTAGCATTCTAAGAGGTAAAAATTATATTATTGTGTTAAGGAGGTAGAGGTTAGTATAAATAAGAGTATCATGTCAAAATAAAAGGAAAAGTTTTTAGTTTGCACCCTGCAAATACGACAATATTTTGATGCGAACCATGTTATTATATGAATGTGGATTGTTGGTGAAATGATGAAAAAAGAATTTTTGTGGGGGGAAAAAGGATGTTATTAGAAGGCGCCAAAGTATTAGAAACTATGACAAGGAAAGAAAAGCAGGGGGATTTAACTTATCTGTATGACTATAAGTTAATAAAAGGCTACATAAATATGAGAGTTGGAAGTGAACAATTACCAATTCAAACTTATGGTATAGAAATAGAGAGACGGGATCTTAAAAAAGGTACAGTAGTAAACACTGTTAGTGATTCTATCCAATACATTAGTCCGCAAAGACATAAGGTGCAGGAACTTCTAAAAATGGTTTATAAGAATGGACTAACACCAATTCATCTTGTAGAAGTTCTAGGTGAATATGTAGATACATATATATCTGATTTTGACCTAAATATAAATAATAAGGTTGCTTTAAACTAAAATAGATTTAAGGGTATCTTTCAATAAAATGGTATATAAAAGGGTATTGTTAACGGATTATATAAAATAACCCCTGGTTGCCTACTGCAACCAGGGGTATTGCTTTTTTATAAGCGCCAAATTTCCTCGTCATACTGAGCGATAGTTCTATCGGAGGAGAAGAATCCTGCTTTTGCTGTGTTAACAAGCATTTTCTTGCTCCAAGTCTTTCTGTCTTCGTAATCTGCGAAGGCTTTTTCCTTTGTTTCGATATAATCCTTAAGGTCAATAAGAGCCATGAACCAATCTTTGCTTACAAGATCCTTGTAAAGTCTGCATAGGTTTTCTGGATCTCCTATCTTGATTAGATCCTTGCTTATTATGAAGTCTACTAATTCTTCAACTAATGAATCATTGTCGTAAATATCTCTTGGATTATATGCATTTTTTTCATAAAGATCAATTACTTCTTCACTAGACTTTCCGAAGATGTAAATATTATTATTTCCAACACATTGGTGAATTTCTACGTTAGCTCCATCCATAGTTCCTAATGTGATTGCTCCGTTTAACATAAACTTCATGTTACCAGTTCCGCTAGCTTCCTTGGAAGCAAGTGAAATTTGTTCTGATACATCACAAGCAGGAATTAATTTTGTAGCCTTTGTTACGTTGTAGTTTTCAACCATTACAACCTTTAGGTGTGGGCTTACATCAGGGTCATTGTTTATAAGCTCTTGTAAGCAAAGGATTAGGTGAATAATATCTTTTGCGATTACATAAGCAGGAGCTGCCTTAGCACCAAACAATACAGTAATTGGTCTTGCTGGGATATTACCTGCCTTTATTTGCTTATACTTGTAAATTACATATAAGGCATTCATCTGCTGACGCTTATATTCATGAAGTCTCTTGATTTGAACGTCAAATATTGAGTTTACGTCTATATCAACATTGTCTGTTTCCTTTAAGTATTTTGCTAAAGCTACCTTGTTATTGTGCTTGATAGAAAACATCTTATCTAGAACTGCATCGTCATCTATATAGTCTAACAGGTATTCAAGCTTTGTAGCATCCTTCTTCCAGCCGTGGCCTATAGTGTCTGTAATGAATTTAGCTAATTCAGGGTTACAGTGCATAAGCCATCTTCTGAAAGTAATACCATTAGTCTTGTTATTAAACTTTTCAGGATACAACTTGTAGAATTTATTTAATTCAGAATCCTTAAGTATTTCAGTATGTAAAGCTGCAACACCATTAACGCTAAAGCCATAATGGATGTCCATATGTGCCATGTGAACAAGGTTGTTGCTATCTATAATAGCTACAGATTCATCATTATATTTTTCTTTTACTCGTCTATCTAATTCATATATGATTGGCATTAAGTGTGGTACAACTTGCTCTAAATAGTGGATTGGCCATTTTTCTAGAGCTTCAGCCAAGATAGTATGGTTAGTATAAGCACAAGCTTTTGAAACTATGTTGATAGCATCATCCATGCTAATTCCTCTTTCAGTAAGAATACGAATAAGCTCTGGTATAACTAATGATGGATGAGTATCGTTGATCTGAATTACTACATGCTTGTCCAAGTTACGTAAGTCGAAACCTTTTTCGTCCATTTCCTTAATAATAAGCTGTGCACCACTGCTTACCATAAAGTATTGCTGGTAGATACGTAAAAGTCTTCCTGCATCGTCGCTATCATCTGGATACAAGAATAGTGTAAGGTTACGTGGAATGTCTTTCTTATCAAAGCTTATACCGTCGTAAACAAGGGATTCATCTACTGTTTCAACGTCAAATAGATTAAGCTTATTTACACCGTTATCGTAACCAACTACATCGATAGTGTGTAGTCTGGATTTTACGCTGAAGCCTCCAAAGTTAACATCAAAGATAGTGTCAGTCTTGTCTAACCAGCTTCTATCAGTTATCCAAGGATTCTTTTCTTCAGTTTGCTTATTATCTTTAAAAACCTGTTGGAATAAACCATAATGATAGTTTAGTCCAATACCATCTCCATTCAAGCCTAGAGTAGCGATGGAATCTAAGAAACAAGCAGCTAGTCTTCCTAGACCACCATTTCCTAGAGATGGTTCTAATTCAACTTCTTCAATTTCTGTTAAGTCTTTACCTGCTTCTGCCAAGATGTCTTTGATTTCATCATAAATTTTTAGGTTAATTAGGTTATTGGAAAGTAATTTTCCAATAAGGAACTCAGCTGAAATATAATAAAGCTTTCTGTCGCCGTCAATCTGTCTCTGCTCTTTTTCCATATCTTTTGTAAGCTTTAATAAGGCGCTGAATAGTTCCTCATTGCTGCAACTTGCAATGTCCTTTCCGAACATTTCCTGTACAAGGTTACTTAATCTTTCTTTCATAGCCTCTTCTCCATTTTTATATATTTTATGTGTTGCTGAACACACTTTTCTATTATACTATAAAACTTGGCAAAGTACAAGAAAGTCGCATGGAAGTGAATTAGTTCAAAAAATTGTATATATTCACGATAAATGCCTTTAGTTTTAAAAGAAAAGAATTACTGCAATGACACAGATGTCAATATCAAAAAAATAAAAGGGTATTATTGTAATATGTATGCTGATGATATTTATTAGATTTACTACTTTTATTTCTTATATAAATATATAATTGCTTAAAATACGGATTAAAGCTAAGTCTATTGACCTATAAAAAAAACTTTTAACTACATTAAAAGGCTTTTTTATGTTAAAATAGTTGTATGCTCCCATTATTTTTGCTTTATCGGGAAGGAGGAATATATATGTGGAGATATAAAGAACAGGATTTGGGCAAGTTTCCAGATTGTTGTGCTCTCACCGACACTGGAAGATGTTCTTGGTTAACTCTTGCAAATTGTCGTGGCAGTCAGTGCATGATTAGGCGAACGCCAGAAGAAAACAACAAATCATTACAGCATGTAAATGAACGTTTATTAAGTCTTGATATTTCAACTCAAATCCACATCGCTAAAAAATATTATGGTGGTTCCATGCCTTGGAATGGAGGAAAAACTGTGAAGGCATATAGAGCTTATAAGTCAGCCCTATCTCCAGAAGATAAAAAAGCAGAATAAAAAGTAAAGTGATTTTTTGAAAATCGGTGTGAAAACGTTTACAATATCAATAAGGAATTTTTGATAGAATAAGGGAAAAGATGAGAAACTAATAATAAGCTAAGAATAACAGGAGGTAAGGAAATGTATAATGTTGGAGATTTAGTGGTATATTCATCTCATGGAATTTGCCGTGTGGATGATATATGTGAAAAGACTCTTTTAGGAGAGACAAAGAAATATTATGAGTTGCATCCAGTGGAAGATGACAACCTTAAGATAAGTGTTCCTGTGGATAATGATAAGGTAACTATGCTTGAACTTTTGAATAAAGAAGAAGCAGAGGAAATCTTAGAATCTTTTAAGTCAGCAGGTGCAGAATGGATAGAATTAGATAATCATCGAAACGAAGTATACACAAAAGTTTTAAAGTCAGGAGATAGAATGGAGATTGCAAAGGTTGCTAATGCCTTGATTAGAAATAAGATAAGAGTTGAAGCAATGGGAAAGAAGTTTCATGAAAAAGATAGAAGGATTTTAGCTTCTATTGAAGGTGTATTGTTTGAGGAATTAGCCTTTGCTTTAGAGATTAGCATTAAAGAAGTGGATAAAAAAATAATGAGCTATATAAAAGAAAATATAACAAAAGGTAAATGATAGTTAGTAGAATTCCCGTAATAATTAAATTACGGGAATTCCTGTTTTGGGGCGGAGGAGATCTCTGCTATTTTCCAAGGAGAATCCTTTTTCTCTTTTATAACAACGATTTTATGGTTATAAACCCCATCTTTTAGATATGAAGGTGTTAATTTATTTGTCTTATAATTTATTTCAGCGTAATAAACCTTGTAGTCGTAGAGGCTTTGCAGGTTTATTTTACTATCTGGCTGCAGGGTTGAAGTTTTATCTGCTAAAATATATATAGTCATATTTTCAATATTTCGAAGTGGTGCCTTATTTTCTATTGAATAAGAAGCAGCTATTGTTTCATCTAATAGTTCTAAAGCAGTGTCATAATCTTTTCTATTTACAGTTTGAGAGAATTTACGGATTATTTCAGCTGAGTCCTGTGACTGAGGGTTTATTATTTCCCCAGCTAGAGCTTTTGTTTCCTTGCTGTTTAAGCTAGTAATAAATATAGTTGATAATAGAGGAATAATAAAAATTCCTATTATAGATAATGTTTTTTTCATGGCTCCTCCTTTTTATATGAATTACTTATGTCTTTTTCCAGTCTCCTAGTATTGGCTTATTCATGTGTATTTTTTCCTTAATCAACTGAATAATACATATAATTTGATATTTTATACTAATAAGAGATTGATAACGGAAGTAATAGCTTACAAAAGCCTTAAAAAATTATAAATTTCATAAAAGAATCTGAAAATACCTTTCAAATTTTCAAGTTTAGTTATATAATTTTAGAAAAGAATTAAATTTGTCCCGTTATTTTAATGGAGCTGGCAAATTTAAAAAATGGAGAAATAAGAAAAGGAGAATTATATGGGTAGAACGTTAGCTGAGAAAATATTTGATGCGCACAGGGTGGATAGTCCATTTCCTGATACGCATGTTTTAAAATTAGACAGGGTATTCTGTCATGAAATTACTACACCAATTGCAATTACAGATCTTATGGCAAGAGGCATGGATAGGGTTTTTGATCCCACTAAAATTAAGGCTGTTATAGACCATGTAACACCAGCCAAGGATTCAAAAACAGCTGAACAAGGGAAAATACTTAGAGATTGGGCAAAAAGACATGGTATAAAAGACTTTTTTGATATAGGAAGAAATGGTGTATGCCATGCTATTTTCCCAGAGAAAGGATTCGTAAGACCTGGATACACAATTATAATGGGTGACTCACATACTTGTACCCATGGAGCCTTCGGTGCTTTTGCAGCAGGTGTAGGAACTACTGACTTGGAAGTAGGTATACTAAAGGGGGTATGTGCCTTCCATGCACCAAAGACAATAAAGTTTGATCTTAAGGGTAAGTTAAGGCCAGGAGTATACGCAAAGGATCTTATACTTTTCATCATTAGAGAACTTACTGTAAATGGTGCGACAAACATGGTTATAGAGTTTACTGGTCCTGTTGTAGATGAAATGTCCATGGAAGGACGTATGACACTATGTAACATGGCTATCGAAGCTGGAGGTACTTGTGGAGTATGTTATCCAGACATGACTACTGTAGAGTATCTATGGCCTTTTATAAAGGATGAATTTGACAGTAAGGAAGATGCCTTAAAGGAATACTCAAAATGGGTTTCTGATGATGATGCAGTTTACGAAAAAGTATATGAATATGATATTTCAGAACTAGAACCTATGGTTACTTTTGGATACAAGCCTGATCAAGTAAAAACAGTAAAAGAAATGACTGGTACAAAGGTTGATCAAGTTTATATTGGCAGCTGTACCAATGGACGTATCGAAGACTTAAGAGTTGCAGCAAAAGTACTAAAGGGTAAAAAGATAAGTGATGATGTAAGAGCTATTGTAAGTCCAGCTACTCCATGGGTATATTCTCAAGCCTTGAAAGAAGGAATTATTGAGATATTCCAAGATGCAGGTTTCTGCGTTACAAACCCAACCTGCGGAGCTTGCCTTGGTATGAGTAATGGTGTTCTGGCTGAAGGTGAGGTTTGCGCTTCTACTACAAACCGTAACTTTAATGGTAGAATGGGTAAGGGTGGTACTGTTCACCTTATGAGTCCTGCAACTGCTGCAGCTACAGCCATTGAAGGAAAAATAGTAAATTCTGAAATTTATCAAGCTTAGCAAGTGGAGGGAAAAATGAAAAAGTTTAGTGGAAAAGTTTTGTTTTTAGATAGAAGTGATATCAATACCGATGAAATCATCCCAGCAAAGTATCTTACAGAGATAACTAAAGAAGCATTGAAGCCTTATCTATTAGAGGATTTAGTCCTTCCAGCTTTTAATCCAAAAGAGGACGTTAAGGACAAGAGTGTAATTGTAACAAGAGAAAACTTTGGCTGCGGTTCCTCGAGAGAACATGCTCCATGGGCTTTGGAAGTTAATGGCATCAATGTAGTTATAGCAGAAAACTTTGCAAGAATATTTAGGCAGAACATGTACAACTGCGGTATGTTCGCTATAGAATTAGCAAAAGATAAAATTGATTATCTTTTTGACAACTATGCAGGCAAAGATACTACAATAGAAATCGATGTGGAAAATGACAAAATAATTGTAAAATCAGAAGACAAATCCGACACAATAGATTTTAAAGTAGGAGACTTTGACAAGACCTTAATTAAAGAAGGTGGCTGGGTAGGGTACGCCAACAAGAATTACTAATAGGACCTAAGAATAGATATAAAAAAGGTGGTTTTTATAACCGCCTTTTTTAATTTAGCCTGTACATAAAATCCACTTTTCATAGAAAGTAAATTTTTATTGGATCATCTCCAAACAATGAAAAAACTAACCACATTATTGAAAATGTGAGAAAACTAAACTATAATTTAAGAAGTGGTAGCCTTGTAAAAATAAGATAATTTGTCGAATTTTAAGGAGGGGGATAAAATTATGGGACAAGCTACTTTATCTAAAAAAACATATACAATTGGATTAATACTAAAACTAGGTACCATACTTTCTTGCTGTTTAGGACTGTATTTTCAAGTTATTGAATGGCAAAGTGTATTTTTTGGCCCTAATAGCACTTTTTTATACTTTACAACCCAAAGTAATATATGGATTGCAGCTATTTGTCTTGTATTTCTCATTATTGATTTAAGAAGCAAGGGAAATAGGCAAGTAAGTAACTGGCTTTATGTTGTTAAGTTTATGTTTACTGTAGCAATTATGCTTACCTTTATTGTATTTGCAGTTTTACTTACACCTCAACAAGAAATGGACTATCTGATTTCAGGAACTAATATTTGCCTCCATAATCTAACACCTATTTTTGCAATTATTGATTTTATCTTATGTGATTATGGCTACTTGAGCTCGAAGAAGCACATTTTACTGGGGACTATATTACCTATTCTTTATTTTATTGTAACTTTGATTCTTTCTTTTAATGGAGTAGGCTATGGAGATGATAGAATTGTTCCCTATTTCTTCTTGGACTATAAAAAACTTGGTTGGCTGTCTGTTGGTGATAATGGTATTGGAGTTATCTACTGGGTAATAATTATCAGCTTTATGGTCTTAGCTATGGGAGCTAGCCTACTGGGCATAAAATATCTCCGAGCTAAGGGATCTATGTCAAAAACACAAGAATATAATTGACACATCTTTTATGGGTGTGTCTTTAATTTAGCCCTGCAAAATCGTATATACTTAACTTTTCTTAGGGGAAATCCCCATAAAGTCGCATGGCCCAGGGGGTATTAACATATTTTATATAAGTAATAATTTTATTTATGAGGTATATAGGGGATATGATCAATATTAAAGAGCTTTTTAAAAGCAGGCTTGCAGGGAAAATTAGTATGGTATTGGGCTTAATTACTCTGATATATATGGTTGTTTCTATTTACTTTACTAATCATTTCTTCTTCAATACAAGAATAAATGGGGTAGATGTATCACTTAAAGGCCATGATCAAGTAGATGAGTTAATAAGAGATTATAGTAAAAATTATAAGCTCCAATTAATTGAAAGAAAGGGGCAAGTAGAAGAAATTCTAGGGCAAGATATTGGCTTTAAATACAATGAGGAAAACAGTATTTATAAAATTTATGAAAGAAAAAATCCACTTAAATGGATAAGCTCCCTTTTCAAGGACCATGACTATTACCTGGAAGATCTCTTTATTTATAATAAAGTTGATTTAGAAAATAGGATTAAGGAACTATCTTGCTTGAATAAAAATATTCAGGAGCCAAGGAGTGCAACTTTTTTCTATTCAGAGGGTTCATACAAAATAGTAAAAGAAGTTTACGGAAATAAGGTAAATAAAAATTTATTAAGGGAGGCAGTAAAATATAGCTTGCTCCATGGTGAAAGAAAATTAGATTTAGAGGAAAAGCTCTGTTACGAAAATCCTAAATATACTTCTACTTCTAACAAGGCTATAAAAACTAGAGACTTGCTTAACAAGTATGTATCTACAAAAATTACTTACATATTGGCAAATGAAAAGGAAGTATTAGACGGTAATATAATAAGCAAGTGGCTTATTGTTGATGAAAATTTACAGGTGACCTTAAATGAAATAGAGCTTATGAAATATGTTAAGTCACTTAGTGAAAAATACGATACCATGGGAACTAAAAGAAAGTTTAAAACTTCTTTGGGGAAAGAGGTAGAAGTTGATGGTGGCATATATGGCTGGAAAATTAATTATGGTGATGAAACAAAGGCCATATTAAAAAGTATAGAGCTTGGTGAAACAGTTGAAAGAGAGCCTATTTATTTTCAAAAGGCTGCAAGGAAGGGGAAAAACGACATAGGACATACATATGTAGAAATTAATATAACAAGGCAAAGACTTTGGTTTTATAAGGATGGAAGGATTATAGCCCAAGGGTCGGTGGTAACGGGAAACCCCAATAGGGGCAATGGAACAGTGGTTGGTACATATATGCTTAACTATAAGCAAAAGGATACTACTTTAAGAGGAGTAGACTACGAAGCCAAGGTAAGCTACTGGATGCCCTTTTACGGAAATATAGGAATACATGATGCCAGCTGGAGACATTCCTTTGGTGGTAATATATACAAGAGCAATGGCAGTCATGGTTGCGTCAATGTGCCTACGAATTTGGCTAAAACTATTTTTGAAAATATAGAAGAGGGTACCCCTATCGTTTGCTATGAGGAGTAGGCTGCCATATAAGTGGCAAAATGGACTAGGAAATTTGCATATGTTGGAATATATGTGTTACGCTATAGGAAAACTATGTTTAAGTTAAGTTTCTGTGAAGGAACCATATATAGATAAAGTGAATCACTAGAAAGAAAAAGATGGGGAGGAGGTATAATTATGGCTAGAACCGGCAGTAAGTACAAGTATCATGATGTCATACCTTTAGAAACTATTTTAGATACGGTGGATTTTAGTACAAGTAATCTACTTTTAGAAATTGGTAGGGCAGTGGCACCACAGGAATATGCCATCAGATTTTTTGAGGACAGTAGTAAAAAGCCATTTTACAACAATATTGAACGACTTAGATATACAGTACAAAAGGCTATTTCTATAAGTTCCTTTAATCATTGGGAAGAAGTCATTGATATTCTTTATAAAAATAATGCCTTAAACTTAGATAAGGAACAATCTATCTATCTTAATGAAAAATTATATGGCATTGCAAATGAGGATAGACTTGTGGAGTAAAGAGTTGTACACCTTTATACTCTAATTTATCCTATACCCATAGTTTAAGCTTTATAGATTTCTAGTAGATTAAAAGAGCTGGTAGTTGATGAACTGCCAGCTCTTTTAATAGACTAACAACTCTCTTAAATAATAACAGAATAAAAGAAGAGAAAAAACTAGTTTCAGACTACCTATATTCTAACTCTAAGGATGACCCTAACAGGTCTGCTACTGTATTTGATTCTTTTTTATTTTTGAATGAGTCCATGGGGATTTTTCAGGCCTGGGACAAATATATTGGAGAAGAATTCAACTTTGAGGATGTATATGACTATTGTAAGAACAAGTCTCTGGTACCCTATTTGGAAGCCTTGCAGGCCAAGGATTATACCGGAGCTGTAGAAATAAACAGGGAGCATGAAATTGCCCATTATCATTTACTGCTAAACTATCTTATGAATATTGGTAGTTCCTTGGAGAATGTAAGCAAGTTAACTGAGGAGCAAAGTAAAGATATTTACTTGCATTGCAGTTATATGGGAGAGGTATATGACTTAACCCAAGGCTTAACCTATTGCAAGTACTTAGAAAGTGCCTTTGCCTACAACTGTGAGACTGTAAGTTTTCAGGATGTGCTCAGCATATTAAAGAGGGAAAATCAGTTAAGGGAAAAAAATGCTATGCTAGAGAAACTTAATCAAGCCCTTCAGGAGGTCTTAATGCTAAAACTAAAGCATTCTGGCAGCAGTGAAGAAATTCAAAAGCAAATTATGACCGATGTCTTGCTGTCCAACTCCCGTACAGGTGTTAATATTGAGAAAATTATTGAGGATAGCCTTGATTTAGTAATGTTTAGAATATTGATGGAAGATGTAGACACAAGTATAAATACAGAAAAGGCAAAGACTAATTTATCAAAGTTTAAGGACTTGAGGAGCCTTCGTGAAAGCTATAATAGATCCTTTATTATAAAAAAGCAGGGGGACATAAGTCTTATAGATTGGTTTCGACAGAATATCTTTAACATAGAAATTCACATTGATGATAATTGGAAGGCTGTGAAGGTAAGGAAGGACAGTGCCGCCTATGCCCAATTAGTAGAGATTTGGATAGATCTTTTTCACAACGCCATAAATTATGGCAAGAAGGAGGACACAGGCTTTATTAAGATAGAGCTTAAATCGGAGCAGGTGGAGGGAAAAGACTATAAATCTTATCTCAAGGATATAGTGTCAGATAAGTATTTAAATTTAGAAGCTGATGATCTTCAAAGAAAGGCAGGCTTTCTAATCTTTCTTAAATTAATGATAGACTTAAAGTTTCCAAAGGAAAGGATTGTTTTCTTAACTGGAAATGTAGATTTGTCAAAGATTATGGAAATAGATAATTTAATAAGCTTTTATAGCTATTACTTATATGATAAAAAAATAAAAACCTATGAAGAATTTATGGAAGCCATTGATAAGGTTGATGAAGATTATGATTATTACGAAAGCTGTAAGGTAGACTTAAAACGTCAGTATCCGGAACTATACAGGAAGTTAGAAGACCTTATAGAAACTGATAATGATATTAAGGTATGTATTAATTTATTAAGAGGAGAAAAAACAAGCTTCTTAGCCAATAAAATCTCCACAGAAGATCCTATTAAGGCCAGTGGAAACACCTATAATCGAATGGAGCCAGTTTTCCTAGAAGCTGGCTTTAACCCGCCCCGAGCCTTTGAAAAGCCTACAGAGTCTATTTATGATAAATTCAATTGGGACTTCCTTGAATGGAAGAAGACAGTAGAGCATCCCTACTATGAACTGAAGCTCCTTCAACTTAATAATAATAACTTAAGCTATGAGCAGCTAGTAGATAAGTTTATCATAAGGAAAAATAGAAAAGATGAAGATTACCGAGAAATCGAATTTGATTTGAAGAGGTCCTTTGACTTTCTCAGCAGAGAGGACCCTAAAAACTACTTATTCAGCTATGATGTTTATACAAAAATAAAGAATATAGGTGACGAAGACAGCAAGGTTCAATGCCGGATGGAGCATATATACAAACTCTTTTGGCACTTTATGTTTAACTCCTACTTGGACTATTACAATGGCAAATATACAAATCCTAACCTAAAGTTTTGCCTGGATGAAGAACTTTGCGTAAGGGATAAGGAAGATCTTTTAACTTATTTATATATGTATTCTTGGAGTTGAAGGAAAGCTATCCACAATTGGGACTTATTAATAGAAAAATTGTGGATAGTTTTTATGGCTGCTGTGAATAACTTGTGAAGATTCTTCTGGGAGGAATGTATCTATTAAGATATTTTATTAAGTTCTTTTATAAACTAAAAAAGAGAACCTCACATCAAGGTTCTCTTTTGCAATTTACAGAAAAGCTGACTCTTATCTTCAAAATCTTATCCCTAAACTCAGCCTCAATCCCATGGCCCAACTGCTCTGCCAAAGTCTTTGCTATATACAAGCCCAACCCAGTATTTTTATCGCTTCTAGCCCTGTCACCAGTAAAGAAACGGTCAAAGATGTGGGGAACTTGCTCCTCTTGTAAATCAGGGGCATTATTTATAAAATCCGCCACAATCTTACCATTTTCCTGAGTTAGATTGATAATAACAGTATCTTGCCCGTATTTAAGCATATTGTTAATTAAGTTTGTAAAGATTCTCATTAAGGTCTTTTCGTCGGAAATTATATTGGGGATATTTTCCTCTATCTTGATTATGGGCTCAATGTTTTTCTTAGTAAGGTCATGGTAAAACAAAGCGGCAGTTTCGCATAGGACATTGCTTAGGTTTACAGATTGTAATTCAAACTTATATTCATCGGAGTCAAGTCGCGATAGTTCATAAAAGCTTTCGATTAGGCTTTGTAAGTTTTCTGTTCGCCTTTGTATAATATGAAAATATCTATCCCTTTCCTCTTCGGTTAACTTTGCAGACTTTATAAGCTGCAGGTAGCCCATGATTGAGGTTAAGGGGGTTCTTAAGTCGTGGGTCATGTTAGCTATGCTATGTCGCAGTTCTTCTTCACTGTGCTTTATTTTAGTAGTTATTTTTTGGTTCATATCATACAGATTATTAATTTTGATTACCAAGTCTTCTATGGTTTTATCCATAGTGTTCATTCTTACGCTGACATATTGACCTTGGCTTTTTTCTATTTGAGATGATACATGCTTAATATCATTTCTGTATCTAAAAATGATAGTGAGCAAAATAACTATGATCACTATTAAAATTATTGTTAACCAAAGCACTCTGCTCACTCCTATCTTTAATAAACTTTATTTTATATCCTGTTTTTTGAAGGTCATTATTCCTAGGACAGTGGCTACTAAGAAGGTAGCTAAACTGATGGCTAGGGATTTTAAAAGATCGCTAGAACTTGATTTTATTGAGGTTACTACAGACCAATTGTAGGCCGGTGTAGCTTCAAATATTTTATCAAACCAAGTGTATCTTCCATATAAGAAAGAAACTATAGTGGGTAAGAGGACAAATACTACTATGCCAATTCCTATAGTAGATCCGTTGCTCTTTACTAGGGTTGCTATAAGGGTTAAAAGAGAAACAATTGCCATGCCTACCACTACTGCTGCACTGAAGGTTTTTAGAATGTAGGCTACTTCGTTAATATCAAAGGCTTTTCCCCATCCGAATAAGATAGTTGTACCAATTGTGGACACCGAAACCATTATAGCTAATAATATTGTCATGCCAACTGTACTAGCTATTATTTTTGACAGATAGTATTCTTCTCGTTTTTTTCCGTAGGCTAATATGTTTTTTATAGTACCAGAGGAATACTCTGCTGCTACCATTACCCCAATTAATACTGCAAGGAAAATTTCAATTACTCGATTACCAAAGGTGCCTTTAAATATTTCCCTGGCAGCTGGGTTGAATAAATCTGAAGTGGTTATGTTAAAACCTATAGAGCTAGAAGAATTTATTGCTGATGAGCTTTCTGAATTTGTATTTTGTAGCTGTTCAATAAATTGCTCCTGTTGCTCTTCAGTCATTCCTTTTAAGCTGCTTTTTAGGAAATCCTCTGAAGAGATGAGTTTTGTTAGTCCTATTAACATAAAAGAAGATAATAAGGCCAGTATGCAAAGGACTTTAAAGGCTCTAGTTTTAAATAGTGTATATATTTCAGCTCTTATTAATCTAGTCATGATTAGCACCTCCAATAGCATTTATAAAGTAGTCTTCTAACTTTTGACCCTTTATTCCGATCTTTTCTACTTCTATTCCATTGCTATTTAAAAGGGTATTTATTTTTGAAACCCTATCAAGATGGCTGAAAACTTTAATTATATTATCTGAATGAACAGTATAATCTTTAATATCTAGCTCCTTTTCAAGGATTACTACTGCTTTTTTCACATCGCTGGCTTGGATTTGCACATATTGTCTGCAATTCTCTCTTAACTGGGCTGCTGAAAGCTCTTCTATTAGCTTGCCATTGTTGATTATTCCATAGTTAGTAGCTAATTCAGACAGCTCCCCTAAGATGTGGCTTGATATCAGCATAGTAACTTCCTTTTCCTTATTTACCTTTTTAAGAAGTTCCCTAATTTCAACTATACTTACAGGGTCTAGTCCGTTTATGGGCTCATCAAGGATTAAAAATCTAGGATTGCCTAAAAGGGCATTGGCTATACCTAAGCGCTGCTTCATTCCTAGGGAAAAATTCTTAACCTTTTTCTTCTCCACATCCTTTAAGCCTACTAAGGACAATACTTCTTCTATGGACTCTTTTCCTGCAATATTTCTCACTAGCCTTGACACTTCAAGGTTTTCTCTAGCAGTCATATTGCCATAAAAGGCTGGAGTTTCAACTAAGCTACCTACCATTGTTCTAGCTTTATTAAGTTCAGCTTCTGTTGAGGCACCTAATAGTTCAATTTCGCCACTAGTTCTATGAATCAAGCCGGTAATCAATCTTATTAGAGTGGTTTTACCAGCTCCATTTTGGCCAATAAAGCCGTAAATCTGTCCTTTTTCTATGGTCATATTCACATTATCCACTGCCCATTGTTCCCCATACTTTTTAGACAGGTTGTGAGTTTTTAACACAAGCTCCTTCATAAACTTCCTGCTCCTCTCAATACTGTATTTTAATCTAACTACATTATGGAAGATGAACAATAAGATAAGCTAAAGTAAATCTTAAGAAAGTATTAAGATTTACTCCTGTAATTTAAAACCGATACCCCATACAGTTTCAAAGATATTTGCTCTTGTAAAAACTTTCTTTGGATTGGTCATTAAGAGCTCTAATATTTTAAACTCTATCATAGTTAAAGAAAGCTGTTTCTTCTTAAGATAAACTTCCTTGGCCTCCCTATCTAAAGTTAGGTTTTTATAGGTTAATTTCTTATTGCTTTCTTTAGCCGCTGAAAACTTCATAGATCTTCTTAGCTGAGCCTCTACTCTAGCTATTACTTCTTCTATATTAAAAGGCTTGCAAATAAAATCGTCTGCCCCTAGTTTTAATACATTAATTTTATCTTCAAGAGCGGTTTTTGCAGATATGACTATTATAGGCAGTACCTTTATCTTTCTTATTTCTGCAATTAAAGTTTCGCCGCTAATTCCAGGCAACATTAAATCTAAAAGTAAAAGATCATAATCATATTGCTCCAGGCACATTTTAGCTTCTGTACCGGAATAGCTGCTTCTAACAGAGTAGCCTTCTCTAATCAATATGTTACTAAGCAATTCGTTTATATCTGCATCATCTTCAGCTATTAGGATGTTTATATTTGAACTCATACTGGAGAACCTCCTGCTTATTTCTTTCTATATAAATTATATCATGACTGTCAGAAAACATAAATTTAAGGCAGTCAATTTATGACTGCCTTTGTATAAAACTTGTGCTTATTATTTATATATCTATACCTAAGAAATTTTTCACTAATATTCCAATTACAAAGGACAAGGCCGCAACAGATAAGCTGATTATAGCCATTTCCAAGAATCTCTTTTTAAAGGGCAAGTCTTTTGCTACTGAAATATAGTATGTGAAGGAAAATATGATAACTACTACAATAATCAGCATGGTAACCAAGGCGTGTACATATTTATCGCTTGGTAACAAGAGATAGGGGAGAACTAGTAAGGCTACAGCAAAAAGATACATAATGCCTGTATACAAGGAAGATTTAAAGGCATTGTCTTCACCTTCAGAACGAGCGGATAAGTATTCTGAGGAAGCCATGGATAAGGTAGCTGATATACCAGTAATCAATCCTGAAAGAGCTACTAGCTTATTGTTTTGTAAAGCAAAGCTTAAGCCTGCTAAGGTTCCAGTCAATTCTACCAAGGCATCATTTAAGCCCAGTACCATGGAGCCTACATATTGCAGACGCTCTTCATCCAATAAGGCTATTAGAGCATGTTCGTGTTCCTCTTCCTCTTTGTAGATTTTTTTTGCCTCAGGAACTTCAGTGGAGATTTTTAAATATACATCTTGTGAGGCCCTCTCTCCCTTTTCCATAATTTTAATAGCGAAAGTGTATCCGAAAATCAAGCTTAAGAAAGTGTAGAAAAAGACTTTTAGCTTATTAGGAGATAGTTTTTTATTTGTATGTTTCTCCCAAACCTTGCTGTGTGCCCCCTCTTCCCTTGCAATTCGCTCTAAAGTATCCTTCTCTGATTGCTTCTTTACTCTTTTGGCTAATTTTAAGTAAATAGCCTGCTCTGTAACTTCATTTTGTTGAAGTTTTAATAAAATCTTTTTTGTTTCTTCTGATATTGCCATTCTTACAACCATCCTTTCCCTAATAGTTCTAGAAAAAGCATTCTAAAATCTCTTGATTACAAGAACCTATTAAGCTGTATAGAAAGAATGCCTTTAAGAGTATTATATAACATATTGAAAAATAAGTAACACTGTATAGGAAAGACTTCTATAAGGATAAGCTAATTGTAAAACATTTAATATATGAAATAACTATGATATAATAACATTATTAGACAGAAGCAGACTGCTATAGATAGTTTTGAGGACATATTTCATATGGTAAGTATTAATTATATAGGAGTAGAGATGGATAATATAGAAATTATTAATGAAGCAAAGGAATATTGCAAAGGTATTAAGGCGTCCCTATATTCAGCCACTGTGGTTTTTCTTATTATACTTTGCTCTGCTATAGCTAAGATCTTCTTAGGGGATAAGAGGTATTTAGTGCTAGCTATAATGGCAGTGGTAGTTTACTCCACAAATTTACTTAGCAGAAAGAATCATTACGGTATTCTAAAAGAAGTAAAATATGATTTAAAAAATAATTTGACTTGTAAGAAAGAAGAGTATATTGAAAACTTTAATCTTGATAATATTTATGAAAAGCTAGATAGGGATGAGGATTTAAAAACTTCTGTAGCAGGAAAGAGGTATGTGCTAAGGGGACAATAAGGTTGTTCATATTCTGGTGGATGTACACTATTCAAACAAGGTCCCTTATAAGGAGAAAAACAGGCTATTGGAGGGCAGTATACTGCCTTCCAATAGCCTTAATATTTTAAAAGCCATTCATAGAATTAGAGTCATGGAAAGAACTACTAAAGGAATCGTTGAAAGAATCATGGGTGGAGCCAAAGTCTGAGAAAGAATTACCAAAGTCCATATGCATTTGATGGGCTTCGTGAGCCATAGTGTCCGATGGATTGAAGCCTGCTCCCATTACATAGCCACCGTGGTCGAAAGGTGTAACAGATTTTAGGCTTTCTGACATGGCCCATTGGTTAAATTGCTCCATCTGCTGGTGAAAACCATGGTAATAGGTCTCTCCTGCCAAAAAGTCTTGAAAAGAATCTCTTTCATAATCATCTAAGGAGCTAAAAAACCTTTCCTTTTCTTCCGGTGATAGTTCATTGAAATGTGCTCGGAAGTCAGAAGACATTTTTTCCTTAGCCTTTTTTATTTTATGGAAGTGAAAAAGTTTTTTTCTTTAGTTCTGTCATTATATCTCTCCTCTGTTAAAGATTTGTTGCAAAAGGCTTATGAGCATTAAAAGTCTAGAATAAAGCCACATAGATTGGAGCCTATGTGGCCATTTTTTATAAACTTTTATCCTAGGCTGCTATCCCAATAGCCTTGAGATACTAGACTATTATACCCCTTCTAAGCTCTGACGAATATCTTCAATAATATCTTCTATATTTTCTAATCCTACAGAAAATCTGATCATACCAGGATTTACTCCAGCAGCAATAAGCTGTTCATCTGTAAGCTGACGGTGAGTAGCGCTGGCTGGGTGTAGGACGCAGGTTCTGATGTCTGCCACGTGAACTTCATTGGAAGCTAGCTTAAGTCCATCCATAAATTTAATGGCTGCATCCTTTCCACCTTTTATTACAAAGGATATAACGCCACTAGTTCCTTTTGGAAGGTATTTTTGTGCTAAATCAAAGTATTGGTCTCCTTCCAAACCTGGATAGTAAACTTTCTCAATCTTATCACTTTCATTTAAATACTTGGCAACGGTTAAAGCATTTTCGCAGTACTGCTTCATTCTAATAGGTAGAGTTTCTAAACCTAGATTTAGTAAGAAGGCTGAGTGAGCAGCTGGATAAGCACCAAAGTCTCTCATAAGCTGCATTCTAGCTTTAACTATGTAAGCTGCCTTGCCGAAATCTCTTGTATACACAACTCCGTGATAGGATTCATCAGGGGTAGTGAATTCAGGGAATTTGCCGTTATCCCAGTTGAAATTTCCGCTGTCTACAATAACCCCACCTACCTGTAAGGCATGACCGTCCATATATTTTGAAGTAGAATGAATTACTATGTCTGCGCCATACTCTATTGGCTTACATAGTATAGGAGTAGCAAAGGTATTGTCGATTATAAGAGGAACACCATGGTTGTGAGCAATTCTTGCAAGCTTTTCTATATCTAATACTGTTAATGAAGGGTTGGCTAGAGTTTCCCCAAATACAGCCTTTGTATTAGGCTTAAAGGCCTTATTTATTGTTTCTTCATCGCTATTAGCATCTACGAAGATACACTCTATGCCTAGCTTTTTAAGAGTAAAGGCAAATAGATTTACTGTACCTCCATAAATTGTTGAGGTGCTAATAAAACTATCTCCGCTCTTACAAAGATTTAATATAGAAAATAGGGAAGCGGCCTGGCCTGATGAGGTACACATAGCAGCTACACCGCCCTCTAAATCTGCGATTTTCTTTTCTACAGCCTCTACTGTAGGATTGGAGAATCTTGAATACATATGGGCTGTAGGCATATCAAAGAGCTGACCTATATGTTCTGTAGAATCAAAAACATAGGTTGTGCTCTGAACGATAGGCATTACTCTTGGACCACCATTTTCAGGGGTATATCCTGAGTGAAGGCATTTAGTTTCATCTCTCATGTTTATAAGCTCCTTTCTAACCTTTAAAATACACATATTATATCATATTTTTTCATAAGTTTCAGAACTCTCTATCAATTAGGAAAAAGATATTCTTAATGAATTTAATAATATTATAATTCTCTAATTGATTAAATGGATAGGATTTCATATAATTGATATGGGTAGTAAGGCAAAAGGGATTTTTGTCTTGTAAAATATTGCAGAAACGAAGGTGATTAAATGTCTGGAAAGGATAAATGCAACTTTGTTATAGGGATAGACTTAGGGGGAACAAAGATAAAAGGTGCGCTGGCGGATTTAGAAGGAAATATTATAAGTTCCAACACCGTACTTACAGATGCTTTTAAAGGAGAAAAAGCAGTACTGGACAGAATTAATGGGGTAATTGCTAGGGTCCTAGAAGAAGGGGGCAAGACCATTAATGAAATAAAAGCTATAGGAATTGGATCTCCAGGACCATTGGATTCAAAGAAGGGAATTATTATTACTAGTCCAAATTTACCTTTTAGAAACTTTAACATAGTAAGTGAAGTTAAGAAGGTTTATGACCTGCCAGTGTATTTAGAGAACGATGCCAATGTAGCAGCTATTGGTGAATATATGTTTGGCGCAGGTAAGGGAAAAAGAAATATGATATACGTTACAGTGAGCACAGGAGTAGGTGGAGGAGCTGTGTTGAATGGAAAGCTTTACAAAGGCTCTACTTCTAATGCTTTAGAAATAGGACATACCACCTTATTACCTGATGGTCCAAAATGTAATTGCGGTAATTATGGATGTCTTGAAGCTTTTTCATCAGGTACTGCCATTGCAAGGCAGGCCAGAGAGGCTTTAGAAGCAGGCCTAGAAACTTCTTTATCTCAATATGAAAAAGTTACTTCTTATGAAGTTTATGTAGAGGCTCAAAAGGGTGATAAGGTGTCAAAGGATATTCTTGAAAAAAGTTTCACATATTTAGGTATAGGTATTGCTAATACAATTGTGTCCTTTGATCCAGAAATGATAGTAATTGGTGGCGGAGTTTCAAAAATGGGCTCTGTTATGTTTGATAAAATTAATGAAGTTGTAAAAGTAAGAACCTTAGAGGCTATGGCAGATGCTTGTGAAATAGTAGTAGCTGGTCTTGGGGAGGATGCAGGAGTAAAGGGAGCTGTAGCTCTAGCCATTACAGAGACAGAATAGATAGTATGGAGGAAGTTTAATGTTTGGAAAAATTGTAGACTGCGTTCAGGAAGCTAATAAGCTTTTTATTCAGTATGAAAAGCAGGAGGTTACAGTGGAGGTTATTACACCTTCTATAATCAATTTTTTTGCTCCACTTATGAGAGAAGAACGTGCTTCCAAGGCTGTTGAAGGATTAAAGGCTCAAGAATGCAACTTTTCAGTGAAAAATGAGCTTGGAAAAGTAACTCTAACCACTGATAAGTTGATTGTAAATATATTCGATAATTTTAAAGTTGATCTGTATGACTCTACAGGGAAAATCCTTTGTGAGGACTATAGAGGTGAGGCGGAGCCTTTTGCAAGAAGAGGGGCAGAGGACATCGCTATAGCTGCAGAAGAAGGACATAAGATAGAAGCAGAAGAACGTAAATGTAAGATAGAAGTATTAAAGAAAATGGATGAGGACATGTTTTTCTATGGTTTAGGTGAAAAAACTGGCCACTTAAATAAAAAAGGTTATCACTATAAAATGTGGAATACCGATGACCCAAGTCCTCATGTAGAAAGCTATGAAGCTTTGTATAAATCCATTCCTTTCCTAATAGCTATGAAGGAAAAAGAAGCCTTTGGTATTTTCTTTGATAATACCTTTGAATCACACTTTGATATGGGTAAGGAAAATAGTAAATACTATTATTTTGGTGCTGTAGATGGTAATTTGGATTATTACTTTATATATGGACCAAGCATCAAGGAAGTAGTTGGAGGATATACATACTTAACAGGAAGAACTCCACTACCTCAGCTTTGGACTCTTGGATATCAACAATGTCGCTGGAGCTATTCTCCAGAAAGCAGAGTTAGAGAGATAGCTAGTGAATTTAGAAAGAGAGAGATACCTTGTGATACCATAAATTTAGATATAGACTATATGGACGGATACAGAGTATTCACCTGGGATAATAACAAGTTCCCAAATCCAAAGGCTACCTTAGAAGAACTAAAAGAAGATGGCTTTAAGGTAGTTACTATCATAGACCCAGGGGTAAAAAAGGATAAGGGCTATAAAATATATGATGAAGGTATGGAAAAGGCCTATTTTGCCACTGACAAGGATGGAGTTACCTACGTAAACAGAGTTTGGCCAGGAGATTCAGTTTATCCTGACTTTGCCAACGAAAAGGTTAGACAGTGGTGGGCAGATAATCACAAGATTATGCTGGATTACGGCGTAGCTGGAATATGGAATGACATGAACGAGCCAGCCAGTTTTAATGGTCCTTTACCAGATGATGTTGCCTTTAACAATGACGGTATAGAAACTAACCACAAGGAAATCCATAATGTATATGGACACTATATGTCTAAGTCTACTTATGAAGGTATTAAGAAATACATTAATAAGAGACCTTTTGTTATCACCAGAGCATGTTACGCTGGAACTCAAAAGTATTCCACTGTTTGGACTGGTGACAATCAAAGCCTATGGGAGCATCTGAGAATGTCCCTTCCAATGCTTATGAATCTAGGTCTTAGTGGATTCTCCTTTGCTGGTACAGACGTAGGTGGCTTTGGCCATGACTGTACAGGAGAGCTCTTATCAAGATGGGTACAGGTAGGTGCCTTTACTCCATTGTTTAGAAACCACTCAGCCCTTCATACTAGAGACCAGGAACCTTGGGCCTTTGACAAAGAGACAGAAGATATTAATAGAAAGTATATTAAATTTAGATATACTTTAATACCATATTTATACGACATAATGAGAGAAGGGGAAATCAATGGACTACCAGTGATAAGACCTCTAATGATGCATTATCAGCATGATAAGAACACTTATGAAATCAGCGATCAGTTCCTATGCGGTGAAAATATCCTAGTTGCTCCTATAGTAGAACAAGGTAAAAAAACAAGAATGGTATACCTGCCAGAAGGACACCAGTGGGTTGATTACTGGACTAAGGAAGTATTCCAAGGTGGCCAATATATAATTAAAGAGGCTCCTTTAGATGTATGTCCAATATATATAAAGGAAGGCGGTATCATTCCTAAATATCCAGTACAAAACTACATTGGAGAAAAGGAAATAAAGGAATTAAGCCTTGATATTTACCCAGCTTCTCCAGGAAAAGAGGCAACTTACACAACATATCAAGATGACGGTGAAAGTTTCGATTATAGAGAGGGAGTTTACAATCTCTATAAGATCTTAGTTAGGGATAATGGGGAAAACTTAACAATAAAAATTAGCAAGGAACATGAAGGTTACGAAAATGCCTACCAAGGTTTCAAGCTTAAAGTAAATAATGTTACAGCTTCCAAGGTATTAGTGAATGATACAGCTGTAGACTTTGAGGCCGGGGACGGTTCAATTAAATTCACAACAGACACTTGTGATGAAATCACCATAGTAAAGTAGAACTAATCAAATAAAAAACTATTCACAGTTTGCAATAAATAAAAGCAAAACTGTGGATAGTTTTTCTTTCCTTGTGGATACTTTTTCACTAAGTACCGCAGAAGGTTTTGTAGGGACGGTTCGATTTTTTTGGCAGTTTTCCGTATTCCGCCTGCTGAGGGCAATGGGCATAGGGCTGGGAAAGTACCTCAAGTAATCTATCCATCACGGTGTAGTCTCCCTGATTTACTGCTGCATCTAGAGCTTCCTCTACCCGATGATTACGGGGGATAACTGCCGGATTATTCTTTCTCATAAGCTGATGAGAATCCTCTTTAGATTCCTTTTGGCGGCCTAATCTAGCCTGCCAGTCCTTACGCCACTGAATAAATTCTGGATTCTTAAACATATCCATATCCTGATAGTTATCAAAGGTTAATGCTAGGAAGGTATTAGTATAATCTGCCTCATGTTTTTCCATAAGCTCTAACAGATCCTTAATTAGAGATTGATATTCTGGGTGCTCATTAAAGAGGCCTGGCCTTTAACTACTTCCTTAAGGAAAGCAAGATAAGGATTTTCAGATGTAGCAATATAGGGAAAATGTCTTTGTATGGTGTAATCCGCCAGGGCTTTCAACTTATCAACATCATTTAGCATGGCTGCATATTCAAAGGTGCCCACTCTTATATGACTAGCAGCTACACGAGTCAAAATTGCCCCCCTTAGCTTAGTTTCCCGATATACTGGCTCGCCGGTAGTTACTACTGCTAAACTGCGAGTAGTTGGAATACCAAGAGCATACATTGCTTCGCTGATAATATATTCCCTAAGCATAGGCCCAAGAGCAGCTCGGCCATCGCCACCTCGAGAATAAGGAGTTGGTCCCGAACCTTTAAGCTGAATATCAAAAGGCTGGCCTTGAGGACTAATCTGCTCACCTAATAAGACGGCCCTACCATCTCCTAACATAGTAAGATGCCCAAATTGATGGCCTGCATAAGCCTGAGCAATAGGAGAAGCGCCCTCTGTAACAGAGTTACCTGCAAATACAGAAACAGCAGCCTTACCCTTCAACTCTTCCACATCAAAACCCAAAGATTCTGCCAGAGAATCATTGACAATAATCAATTTCGGTGAAACTACATTAAAAGTACTTATTAAGTCGCTATTTTCCATAGCTTTATTTGTATGAACCTCTGCACTATTGCTTACTGTACCCTTACTGGAAGTTATAGTCTGATTCATACTGTAGCTTTTACTTTCTGTAGATAGGGTTGAAGGAATAGGCACCTTGTTAAAAATACTGACCACTGAAGGTATAGAATAGGGAAGAACTAGTCTGATAAATACAAGGGCCCATAAGGCATAGGAGAAGGATTTATGAAACTTATTACCTAAAAGCCATCTGATTATAAGAACTACTAGGGCTACTACAGAAGCAGAAATGCTCATTTTAACTATAGGAAGAAAGATATTTTCCATTAAGTTTATTCCTCCTCTCCATACTCTTCAACTATTTTCTTTAACTCTTCTATTTCATCCTTATTAAGCTTTTCCTTTTTTAAAAAGGTAGTGAAAAATAGTCGTAAGGAACCTTCATATATTTTATTAATATGTTCTTCGGTTTCAGCTCTCATAACCTGTTCTCGATTTATTAAGGCAGAAACCACTGCATTTTCGTTTTTTATGGCTCCTCGTTCACAGAGCCTTCGAATAACCGTATAGGTGGTGGATTTTTTCCAACCAAGTTCCTCCTTGGCTAGATTAACTAGCTCTGAGCTAGATATAGGGGAATGCTCCCAGATAATATTCATAAATTTATATTCTGCATCAAATATCTTAATTGCTTCCATAAAAAATTCACTCCTTTAGTCTAATGCATTAAACCTAATTTTAGTTTAATCTGTTAAACCAACCTTGTCAACAGATATTTTTTATTTAATTTTCTAGAAAGTTAGACTTTGGAATAAGATATCTATATAATTATCTTATGAATTTAATATATGGAAGGATGGTAACAATGGAATTTTTAGAACTAGCCAAAAAGCGTTATGCTGTCCGAAAGTATCAGGATAAAAAGGTAGAAGAGGAAAAGTTAAATAAAATACTAGAAGCTGCTAGGGTTGCTCCTACAGCTGCAAATAGACAGCCACAAAGGTTGATAGTAGTACAGGAAGAAGAAGGTTTAAATAAGCTAAAGAAGGCTGCAAATATATATGGAGCTCCATTAGCCATAATAGTATGTGGAGACAAAGAGGCTGTATGGGTTAGGCAATTAGATGGTAAAGCTGCTAAAGATATAGATGCATCAATAGTCACAGATCATATGATGTTAGAAGCAGCAGATCTTGGTCTTGGTAGCTTGTGGGTATGTGCTTTTAACCCAGATATAATAAGAAAAGAATTCAATCTGCCTGAAAGCATAGAGCCAGTGAATATTTTAGCCATTGGATATGCGGAGGGGGAAGCAGCTTCACCAGATAGACACAATGAGACAAGAAAACCTCTTGAACATATAGTTCGTTACGAAGGTTTTTAAGCTTATAAATTGTTTAAAGCTAAATAATAACTGAGTTTATGCCGTCTGTATAACAGGCGGCATTCTTAATATAAAATAAAAATATTTTACTAGTGCTGTCTAAAAAACTACACTTCTGTCAATAATTCAAAAGATAAAGAAGTTAGTATGGAAAGAGAGTGAATTATAGCTTATAATAAATAAAAAATATGACTAGAAAAAATTCGGAGGCAAAAATGATTGACCAATATATGAATACCTATTCCATTAACACCCTTTTAAGCATACTTCTTATAGCAAATTCAATAGTTTTTCAAAATAAACATCCGGAAATCTTTTCAGAGGGAGAGGATGAAGAGGATGGAAAAATTAATTTAAATATATCAGAAGGAAAGCAAAGAAATGTATTGATTATATTTTTAGCATTCATACTATTTACACCTTATGTGAATATGTTAGTAGCTGCAATTATGGCTGTAAGCACTTTTCTTAATGTATATAAGTACAACAAAAATAGGGAACGCTAGAAAAGTTGGACAAAACCCCTTTATAAATTCAAAGAAGAAGACCTGCTTTGATTTCAGCAAAGTAGGCCTTTTTCTTACTTACTTAAATTCAACAGAGGATATTATCTGTTTTGCATCCTCCTCTGTAAGGTTTGACAGTAATATAGAATATCGAGTTGAGTCATCTGAATAGAAGTCTAAGGATATGTTAGTATCACCAATGCACATAAAGCCTTTAATATCATCAGTTTCAAAATAGTAAATTCCTTTGGCGAAACCTGGCAACATCATACTTTTAACTAATAGACCACCATTATAGGCAGCAATCTTATTAAAGGATGAAGTTAAGCTTAGTTCGCTAGGTTTACAACCGTAGATTGTTTTGAAAAACTCATATTCTGAAGATAAGAGTTCTGTTCCAAAATACTCTTTAACTTTCTTTTCTTCGGAAGGCTTCAAATCCTTAGTTAATTCGTCAGAATATGTATCAGAAGCACCCATATAAGCCACCATCTTCTTATCGTCAAAATCCACTTTTATACTTCCACTAGATGAGTTTGAGATCTTACCATTTTCCAATGGAATAGTAAACTTGATATTACTATCTTCAATTATAGTATGCTTTCCTTCTTTTACTTGGATTGGAGCTAGTTCTATTTTCTTTAGTTCTATAGAAGCCAGTTTATATTCACTAGAAGAATATTTATCCTCAAGCTTCTTTATTAAGAAAAACTTTGTACCAAAGAAGGTGCCTGTCCCAATCAAGATTAAGACAATTAATGATATAATTACTTTTTTAAATGAACTCATAAAATCCCCCATTTACACCATTATTTTTTAAAACTAGACAATATTTTACCATAAATATAATTAATAAGCAATATCATAGGCCAAACATGTAAGTGCTTAGTGCTTTAGAAGAAATATAATTACTATTTCATCTGATACTTTAATTTGAGGATGAAGAGGCACTATTAGCTGCTGCGCTAGAAGCAATTACAGCGGCCATAGCGGCTTGCTGTTGTGCAATAATAATTGCATTAATACTGTTTCCTATAGTAATGTCTAGTAGGCCCTTTTGGTAATCATCTATATAGGAGTTACATACTAAGCTGGCAGCAAACATAGTTCTAATATCTTTACTCATACTCCAAAAACCAAAGCCAGGTTGATTATAAATATAGTCGTAAACTTCTTTTATGTCTGCCACAATTTTATTGATATCAGTAGCTACCAGTGAAATTAAACCAAGAGTGGATAAGCTGTTATAGTGAAGCTTACATCCATTTTCTTTTAATTTATTCCTAATTAAAAGAGCTTTATGGCATTTATCCTGTACAGATTCCTCTCCTAAGGCCAATATATGTGAGAGGGCTTGTAGATAGTTTCCTCGTGAAAATCCTAAGCTATTTAAAAGATTATAACAGTTTTCAATTTTTAAGCAGGTTTCTTCCAAATCTAAATCAGATACAGCTAATATGGCAGCATAGACATAATCATCTTGAGAGGTTAACCAAAAATGATTTTTCTTCATACTGCTATAAAAGCCATTCATTCTTACTATAGAGGAATCCCAATTCTGCTTAGGAACTTCCTTTGCTATAGTGTAGGCAGCTAAAGGAAGATAGGCGCAGTTTCTAAATCCTGATTTTCTTAATTTTTCATAGAGAAACTGCATGTCCATCCATAGTTTTCTATAGTCATCCTCAAAGCCTAATAAATTGGCCATCATGAATAAATTGTTGCCTCTAAAATAGGATGTCCAAGAAGTTTCCTTTTTTATAAAAGCTATAATTTCCTTTAATCTTTCTGGAAGTACTTCTTTCTCCTTAATAGCATTAGTCATGGCTACAAATTGCTTTACTATACTTCCTTCCCAAAAGAAGTGTTCTTTTAATTGAGAAAAGTTCCTTGACATTAAGTTAACCTTTAACATTAAATCTGGATTCACATAAATCATCCCCTTAACCATATTATAAGTTAAATTATAACATATAATTAAAGATAATTGTATAGTCATGGTTAATATTATTTAATTTATATTATGAAAATATATTGGGGATAAAAGGAAATTATGATATAATTTATAATAAAGCTGCCATTGAAGAGATAATTTATGATATTAGAAAGGTTTGAAGGCTTAGAATTTAGAGAGTAGTACAAGGATAGAAAAAATGGGGAAGGTGACTTATACATGAGATTTATGGCCGGTGGTAGAAGAACAACAGAAGATAATTTTGTAAATCAAGAAAGTTATAACGAAATAGAGTGTAGCTATACTGTTGTTCCAGAGAAACCTGAAAAGGAGATGGTTCAACTGGCAACATATGGACAAGATTCTAGAGGGCTACGCAAATCAGGGAGAATGATTTCCCCAAAAGAGGAGAGAAGCAGATTATTATTAGAACTATTTCTTGAAAATCAAGTTATGCAAGCTAGGCAGGTGAAAGAAGAAGTACAATACAATGATACGCCACAGCCAAGAGAAAGTAGCTATGCAGGGGCAAATCATAACACTAGAGAAATTGTATTAGATATTGCTAATTTTATTAGCCAAAAGGGCTTTGTATATTCCAATGAAGACGTATTCAATTTTTATCTGGCCTTAAAAACCAAGCCTTTTCTAATTCTTACGGGAATAAGTGGTACTGGCAAAACAAAGCTGGCAAAGCTATTTGCAGAAGCAGTGGGAGCCACTGTAGAAAATGGCAGGTTTAAAATGATTTCGGTCAGACCTGAGTGGAAAGATAGTTCAGAACTTTTTGGCTATAAAAATCAAAATCGGGTTTTTGTTCCAGGACAGTTAACGTCTGTTATAATGGAGGCCATAAAACTTGAAAATAGGAATAAGCCTTATTTTGTATGTCTAGATGATATGAATTTAGCTAAAGTAGAGGATTACCTAAGCCACTATTTAAGCTTAATAGAATCTAGGGAGTTTAAAGGCAGGGATATAATAACCGATAGACTATTTCCAGAGAACTCCCTCGAAGAAGGGTTTTTATACAACAATCTATACTTGCCTGACAATTTATATCTAATTGGAACTGTTAATATGGATAGTGAAGATAATAATTTAAGCAGAAAGGTCCTAGATAGAGCTAATGTTATAGAGCTTTCTCAGGTAAACTTACAGCAATTAAACTTTAGTAGATACACCACTAGCTCTCTTGAAATAGAAAACGACTTTTTAAAAACAAGATTTCTACATATTACCGATGCAATAGAGCAGGATAGAACCTATGTAGAATATATTAACGAAAAGATCATAGCCGTAAATAACATATTAAAAAAGGGAAACAGGGCCTTTGGCTATAGAGTTCGTGATGAAATTATTTTTTATATGCTGGAAAACAAAATCAGCGGTATCATAGAAAATGAAAATGCTGCATTTGATTATGCTATCATGCAAAAAATACTACCCTCTATAAAGGGAAAAGATAGCAAGTTTAAATATGTTCTTATTGAGCTTTATAATTTGTTCAATCCTACAAGGCAAATTTCTGCAGCATCTAATTATGCTGATGATGCAGAAAGGTTTGCAGATTATGCTAGATATAAGAAAAGCGCAAGGAAGATAGCAGAGATGTTGAATAGGTAAAGGATGAATGATTAAAAGAGATTCTATGACCAATTCTAAGGGAATTGTGGCTGAAGTAACAAATTTTGGTGCTACCCTAGTATCCTTAAAAGTGCCAGATAGGACTGGTAGGGTGGAGGATGTAGTTCTTGGTTATGACAAGCTTTTAGATTATGAAAAAAGTAAGAACTGCTTTGGCGGTATTATAGGCCGTTGTGCAAATAGAATAAGCGGTGCATCTATAGAAATAAATGATGTAAAGTATAAGCTTGATAAAAATGAAGGATGCCCTTGTACTTACATACACTAGCAAAGATGGAGAAGGTGGATATCCAGGGAAACTTGATGTAACAGTTATATATTCATTAACGGAAAATAATGAGTTGGTGATAAGTTTATTCCTATAGATAAAAACAAGATACCTACGGGAGAAATCATGGATGTTAAGGGTACACCTATGGATTTTACAAAACCTAAAGCTATAGGAAGTGATCTTCAAGAAGATTATGAGCAAATTAAAGAAGGTTACAATCATACCTGGGTCTTAAACAGCTATGGCAGTCTTTCAGAAAAGGCAGCAGAGCTAGTAGATGAAAACAGTGAAAGAGTAATGGAGATTTATACAACTAAACCGGGCCTGCAATTTAATAGTGGGGGTTTTTTGAAGGAAACTTCTATAGGCAAAGGAAAATGTCTTCATAATGAAAATGGAGGCATATGCCTTGCAACTCAGTTCTTTCCTGACTCTACAAATAACAAAAACTTTCCATGTCCAATACTGAGAGTAGGAGAAGAATATAAGCATACTACTATATATAAGTTTATATAAATTATGAGCCACTTATGGTTTTTTATTATTCCTTATAGGTGTTGTCAAAGAAACTTAAATTAGTCGTTTTTTAGTTTTTCTTGTAAATTTCTAAAATCTAGTATATCATTAAGGTTAGATGATATTTGTGGAGAGGTGACCTCAGTGGCAACAATACGTGATATAGCTAAGCTGGCAAAAGTATCGGCATCAACGGTGTCTAGAGTAATAAACGATGACCCTAGAATTTCCGAAAAAACTAAGAAAAAAGTAAAAAAAATAATAGAGGAAATGCACTATATACCCAATAGTATGGCAAAGCAACTTGTGATGAAAACAAGTTTTAGTATAGGCTTTTTATTTAATTCCCATATTAATAGTTTGCCTTTGGACTATTATTTTTATAATATGATAGGTGGATTGCAAAGTGTTATCTTTTCTAACAATTATGAATTAACAATTTGTGATTTTAGCTACTTAAAGCCTTCAGAAAACCTATTGGAAAGGTTTGTTTACAATAAAAGAGTGGATGGAGTAGTTTTACACTCCTCATTAGTTAATAGTGAAATTATTCAGCGTTTAAATGAAATCCAATTTCCTTATGTGGTTATAGGGAATAGTAACCTTGACTTTTGTAGTACTTGGGTAGATATTGATAATAATTTTGCAGGAAAATTAGCATGCAAGCACATGCTAGACAGGGGATATAAGAAAATAGCCTTTATTGGGGGAACAACTACAGAAACTGTGTCAAATCAACGTATTGAAGGCTATAAGAGCCAGTTGAAAAGTTCGAAAATGCCAGTATTTCCTGAATATATTATGCACGGTATGGGAACCGATGAAGATGGATACCAGTGTATGAAAAAGCTTTTGCAGCTAGATTCTATGCCGGATGCTGTAATTTGCATAAATGATTATACTGCCTATGGTGTTATTAAAGCGCTTAAGGAAACAAATTTAAAACTGCCAGAGGAAGTGGGAATAATTACTTTTGATAATTTCCCACTAGCTCCTTATATGACACCTTCACTTACCTCTATAGACATAGACACCTTTAAGCTTGGTGAAAGAGCTGGTGAATTGATTATGGAAAAGGTTAAGGGAGATAAGTTTGATAAGCATGAAAGGATAAGTCCTGGTATTATTATTAGGGACTCAACAGCAAGGGACAAAAATTCTGATCTTTAGAAGTAAATAATAATTTTTTAATAAAGGTGGTAGAAATACCACCTTTTTTTACTTTGAAAATAAATTAATATACTAATCTGGTAATTAATGTTATAATATTATAGTGCAATATAATAAAATGGAGGTGTAAAATTATGAAAGGAAAAATTGCACTATCAATAATGGTTGCATTTATTTTATCTGCATTAATGATGCCAGTGAAGGCCAAGGCTAGTAGCGATGAATTTACTCAGAAGATAAATGCTTACGGGCAAAATTATAAAAAAGATGATCCATTTTCGATAGCTGATGATTTATTAAAGAATGGTTTGGATAAAGAAGAGTTGCAGGAGGCTGCAAAGAAAGTTAAAGAGGTAGCAGATGATATTGTGGATAAAACTGTAGATTCTGAAAAAATAAAAGAAACTATAGAAAAGTCATCGCCTATTATAAGCATTTTAAGCTATGTCCAAGAACAGGTATATGTGGATGAGTTTAAGCTAATGGGCGTGGTAACTGCTGCTAATCAAGTATATGTAAATGGACAGAGGGCAAAAGTAGAGAACAGCAGTACAGGACGTGGAGTATATTTTGAGCAAATGGTTAAATTAAACTATGGGGATAATGTTATAAAAATTACTGCAGTAGACGAGAATGGCAATGAAAGTACAAAGGAAATAAAGATTAGAAGAGCTAGTGATAATGCCCAAGACAGCAAGGCACCTATTGTGAAAGTCATTGACCTGTCAGATGGTGATGTGATTAATGGAGAAACTGAATTTAAGCTGGAAGTTCAAGATGATAGCGAATATTTTATAAAAGTATTTGCAGGAAATAAAACTCTTATAGAAACTGCTAAAAACACATATAAGATAGACGGATCTATATTAGTGGAAGGCAACAATGAAATTATAGTAGATGCACAAGATAAATGGGGTAATTCTACATTGGTAAAAATAGTAGTAAAGTTTGAAAAAACCAGTAAGAATACTGATGATGATAAAGGCTCTGATAATGAGGATAAAGATGAGCAGAAAGATGAACAGAAGGATGTAGAGAATGACCAGAAAGATAGTGATCAAAAGGATGAAAAGACTAATGATACCAAGGATAAGAATGAGGATGGAAAAGAGACAGCAGCTAGTGGAAGGTTGCCTAAAACTGGAGGTTTTGCAGATTTTAAACTACTTGCCATTATCGGCGGAGTACTTATCCTTTTAGGAGCAGCATTAGTGGTGATTAAAAGAAAAAGAATGAAGAACTAAAAAGTAAAAGTTAAGGGCTAAGCCATATTATTGCTTAGCCCTTAAGACCATTCTAGGATATTTTAAATTTATCCACTAATTGAGAAAGTCTATCTGCTAGTTCAGCTGTACTTTGAGCTTGATCTGTTACTTCGTTTACAGCAGCACAGGTTTGTTCAAGACTGATTAATATATTTTCTGTGCTCGCAGAAGAGTCTTTGGAAACTACCGTAGCAGTTTGAATTACTTTTTCTACATTGTTTACGCTATTATTTATGTTCTTAGCCGCTTCTGATAAATTTTGAGACATCTCGTTAAGAAGCAAAGCGTCATCTCCATACATAGTACCTACCTGGATCATAGTAGTATAATCTGGCTTAACCTTGTTATCTATGAAAGATAGTATCTCTTGAGCGTTAACAACTAAAGTTTCAATGACATTTTCAATTTGATTTACTAATGCATTTATAGTGCTAACAGATTGTGAAGACTTATCTGCTAATTTCCTAACTTCTCCGGCAACTACTGCGAAACCTCTACCTGCTTCGCCAGCCCTAGCAGCTTCAATAGATGCATTTAATGAAAGTAGATTTGTTTGTTCTGCAATATCTTTTATGGTATTTACCATCTTAGTAATTTCTTTAACTACTTTTGTATCTTCTATAGCTTTCTTAATATTTTCTTCCTTTTCATCATATAAAGCGTAGGCTTCTTGTGAAGATTTATCTGCTGCTTCCTTAACCTCTATAGCATTGTTCATTATAGTAAGGGCAGATTCTTCTCCGTTAAGGGCCCTAGTTGTTAATTCTTCTGTCAATGTGCCTATTTCTGAAGTTGTAATTTTAGCTTGTTCTGTAGATTTTGACAATTCTACACCTTGTCCTACTATAGTTTGTGTAGAAGCCTTTATTGTATCCACTGTAGCCAAGATCTCTTCCATAGTTGCACTAAGCTCTGTACTAGAAGCTGTTAATTCCTCAATACCTAGATTTAATTCATTAACAAGACTACTTACATTGTCTGAAGCCTTATTTAAAGATAGACACATTTCATCTAATTCATCATTACCTTCAACTTCAATTTTATTTGATAAGTCTCCAGCACTTAAAGCGACAGCAAAGTTAAGAACTTTCTTAATTTTAGAAGTTATTCCCCTAACAATCAATGTACCTATTATGAAGGAAAGAATAGAACCCATAGCGATAATCACTAATAAAACAATCAGGGAGCTTATATAGGTTGTCCTGTTTTCTTTATTTTTCACAGTAGCACTATTAAAGTTTTCATTTTGCATTGCTGTTATTCCATCTTCTATACTATTCTTGGAAATTACAGTGTAAACGTTGTTATATTTCATTCGGGCGCTGGAATAATCTGAATTTTCGCAGTCTGTTATGATTTCCTCCCTAGTGGTGTTATAAAGATCTAATTTGGACTTAACATTGTCTTCATAGAGTTCCTTCTCAGCATCAGAATGAAAAGGGATTGCCTCATATTCTTTGAATAACTTTTCGTTTTCTTCTGCTAATTTATTTATGTACTTTGACAATTCAGGGATTTCAACTTGATTATCCTCTTGAATTAACCTTTCCATGGTAGCTCTAATATCAATTACATTACCTCTAATAGTAGCAAGTCTGCTGTAGGATTCTAAATTAATATCGTAGACAAAGAGGCCGTTATTAAAGATTTTAGACATATTTAGAAAGCCTACTAAGCCTACAAGAAGTAAAAATAAGGTGCCGGTGATAAAAGATATCTTTAACTTCTGGGATATTTTGAAGTTTTTAGATAGTTTCGGAAAGGATTTAAAATTTCTTGATTTATTTGATCTTTTTGTTGATTCCCTTAGTTTTCTTCTTTTCTTAGATTTTGGCGATGTTTTTAACTTTTTTGATAGTTTTAACTTTGGCGAGGATTTCGACGAAGATTTTAATTTAGAGAATAATTTTATATTTTTAAAAATGATAAACACCCCCGGTCATTAGTTTTATTTGTAGTGTCGATAGAACTGTAATCGTATAATTAATTCTATCATAATTAAGAAAAAAAAGGAATGTTATGACGAAAAAAAATGAAATATAAGTTTTGATTACAATAATTAAAGTTTATATCAAAGTTTTTTATTTAAAAGTAACATAAAGGTAACAAAAAATAATTGCTAATAAATGGTAAATATTGTATATTGAATATATAAGGAAATTAGGAGGGGACAAATGAAGAAGATTACTTTATTGAATAAAGAGGAAAGAGTTATATTTCATGACAAGCTAATAAATCTTCCTTTAAAGGAAAAGGTTATCATTGATAAAAGTATTTTTTACTATAACGATCCAGCTCCTTGTTATATCCATAGGTCTTCTATAGTGAAGAAATTGCTTTATAAGTTCCAAGTATCTTTAGAAGAACAGTTATTAGAAGGAAAAAGGGAATTAATGTGGAGTGATATCCCTTTGGAGAATAGGGAATTTATTGATTTGGACAATATTGTCCATAAAGTAATAATAAAAGATTATAATTCTTGAATTTTTAGATGGACAAGTCTTATATAATGAATATTTATCATGGCTAATAAGGTTGCTATATACCTATGGTAACTATTATTACAATATAAGACGAAGGGGGGATAAGAGCTAATGTAAACTAAAGAAAAAAGTTTACACAATGCAGAGGATGAGTATAAAAATGATTAAGGGGGGAAAAAATTGGCCAGGAAGAAATCAAACAGAGTATTAACAACGCTAATTATAACGGTGTCCCTGTTGATATCCTCAACAGTGGTATACGCATCGGAGAATGGAACCTTAAGTGGTTCTGATTGCAGTAACTGTGACTATGTAGGCTTGCAGTCTTACAAGGCTCCAGTAGGTGGCGGTCTTACTTCCACTGAAATAGAAAATATGAAGAAGGATGTAAGGAGGAAAAAGTATAAGTTTACTGTTGGTAAAAATTCTGCAACCCTATATCCTTTGGAAAAGATAACTGGAGTAGAATCTCAAATACAAAAATCTGTGAAGCCTAGTGTTAATGAACCAGTAATAACTTTAAGTTCACTGCCAAGTTCTTTTGATTGGAGAGCAGAGGGAGGAGTAACTCCTGTTAGAAACCAAGGGGGCTGCGGAAGTTGTTGGGCCTTTGGTACAGTTGCAGTAGTAGAGGGGATTATTAAGATAAAAGATAAGAAAGACGTAGATCTTTCAGAGCAATATCTGGTGTCATGTAATAATAAAGGATATTCCTGTAATGGTGGATGGGCTATTTTCGATATGATTCAAAGTTCTGGAATAGCATTAGAAAGTGATATGCCTTATACAGGTACTAACGGTTACTGTAAATCTACAGACAAGCCTTATAAAATTGACCGTTGGGGATACATAGCTGGACAGAATGGTATACCTTCTGTGGACCAAATTAAATCCGCCATATATCAATACGGACCTGTATTTAGCGCCGTAGCAGCAGATAGATATTTCCAAGCTTATACTGGTGGTGTATTTAATACTAATACTAGCAGCCAGGTAAACCATGCCGTAGTTATAGTAGGCTGGGATGACAGTAAAGGTGCCTGGATAATAAAGAATTCTTGGGGAACAGGCTGGGGAGAAAGTGGTTATGGCTATATAGGTTATAATTGCAATAAAATCGGTTATGGAGCAGCTTACGCAGTGTACGGTGGCTCAACACCGGATCCACAACCAGAACCAGATCCAACACCGAATCCACAACCAGATCCGCAACCGAATCCGCAACCAGAGCCACAGCCGGAACCAGAACCAGAGCCAACACCGGATCCACAACCAAGACCAAGTGAAACTAATTTATCTCTAAATAAGCCAGTTTATGCTTCATCTACTTACTATAACTATTATGCAAAGTATGTTA
>FZPS01000181.1_pt126 | contig 102724 bp, 80 predicted proteins | sample 1817821 | NCBI WGS metagenome assembly FZPS01 (sample SAMEA104158645, study PRJEB21678) | metagenome | place: Germany | collected 2015-04-21
CACCTTATCAAGAACCTTTACTGTCTCAGCGATAATTTCAGGTCCTATTCCGTCGCCAGGAATAATCGAAATATTGTAATCCATACTAAGCTATCCTCCTAAATATTTTTATAATATAAATATATTACCATATTTCCTATTGCCATATTATCATAAATGTTGATATAATTGAAATACATATTACTAATATCTATTATAACATCAGGTTATAACATATTTTTTTGTTTTTGTTTTATAGTTATATATGAACTATTACTATAGGCTATATAAAGGCCAGATATAATTTATTAAACATTAATTTTTTATATAGAAAGGACATTTATGGACAATCAATTATCCTTATACCATGTATTTAACTGCGTTGCAGAGCTAGGTAACATCTCTCAGGCTGCAAAACTTCTATATGTCAGCCAACCCGCTGTCAGTAAGGCAATTTCAAGTCTTGAAAAGAGCATGAGCCTTACTCTTTTTATAAGAAACTCCCGAGGTGTAAAGCTTACTAAGGAAGGAGAAATCTTATATCAATATACCAAGGAGGCTTTTAATATTCTAAGGCAAGGTGAAGAAAAGCTTAAGCATATGAGAGAGCTTGGAGTTGGAGAACTTAGAATCGGAGTCAGCTCCACCCTATGCAAATATATCCTACTTCCTTATCTTAATCGATTTATTAAAACTTACCCACATATAAAGATAACCATTGAAAGCCAATCCACTATTCATACTCTAAAGCAACTTGATACGGGTTCTTTAGACATCGGTCTAGTTGCAAGGCCTTCTAACCAAAGGCTTTATGAATTCTTAGCTTTATATAAAATCGAAGATATATTCGTAGCAACAAGCGAATATCTTGATAACCTTCAGATTAGAGAAATGAAAGAAGACATATTTACCTCTTCCAATCTTATGCTTCTTGACGGTGAAAACATGTCAAGGATGCATATCGAAAATTATTTTATGGAAAACAATATTAATCCTCAACACATTCTTGAGGTAAGTAGTATGGATCTTTTGATTGAATTTGCTAAGACAGGCTTGGGTGTCGCTTGTGTGATAAAAGAATTTGTGAAAGATGAGTTAAGTAATGGGCAACTTGTTCAGATACCCTTAGAAAAGCCAATTAATAAAAGAGAGGTTGGCTTCTGTTATTCTAAGACAGCCTTCCTCTCTGATTCCATGACTAAGCTTATAAATTATATTTCTAATGTATAGTACTTATTACTGGCTAGGAGATGGCGGAGAGATATAAGGCGGAACGAAATCCACAAGGAAATCCTCACTAACATAGCATATCTCATCGTTATATAAAATGCTGGCCCATCCATCTTCTATCGATATTACCTCAACTGCTTCTGTATGAACTAGAAAACCGACTACATTATCCTCCTCAGTACTAGGTGCGGATCTTATATTCAATATGGCACCATAGCTACTAAGCTTAACGTATTTTGTCGTAGTTTCTCCTGTGACTACAGGTTCCTCCTGCTTATCTTCTGGAGCAGAGGAGGGTTCAGTGATATCATCTATTATAATATCATCTAGAATATCCGATTCATCATCTGTAAATTCAAGAGGCTGTTTAGGAATGAAATTAGTCTCCGAATTATCTTTTTTGCATCCTGTCAAAAGAAGGACAGCTATTACAAGTACAATATACATTGTCATATTCTTCATTTTAATCACTCCAACCGTGCTAAACCACATATAGGTACAACTTGCAAATTACTTATACTATAATAGCACAATTGTCCTAGAGTGCCAACTCAAAAAATTAATATATTTATTAATTTTTTTCAAGAAATTGATACTGAGACAGATATAAATCGTAATACAAACCCTTTTTATTAAGTAGTTGATCATGGGTTCCCATCTCCACAATCTTGCCCTCATCTACGTATAGAATACAGTTAGCATTTTTTATAGTAGATAGCCTATGGGCAATAATAAAGGATGTTCTGTCTTTGAGCAATCTCTTTAGCCCCTCTTGAAGTAAAATTTCAGTCTCTGTGTCTATACTAGATGTAGCTTCATCAAGAATAAGAATCTTAGGATCTGCCAGTAAGGCTCTGGCAAAGCTTATAAGTTGCCTTTGTCCTACAGACAATCTGGTTCCACGCTCATTTACCTCAGTATTGTATCCATCTTCAAGTTCAGTTATAAAATCATGGGCCCTAACCGTCTTTGCAGCCTCAATCACCTTATCATCATCGGCCTCCATATTACCGTAACGGATATTATCAATAATGGCGCCTGAGAACATAAAGCTGTCCTGTAGCATAACTCCCATCTGTTTTCTAAGTGACTTTATCTTCACATCTGTAATATCAATACCATCTATAGTAATTACTCCGGAATCTAAGTTATAGAACCGGCTTATAAGATTGATAATAGTTGTTTTACCTGCTCCTGTAGGACCTACAATTGCTATCGTATCTCCAGGCTTAGCCTTAAAGCTTACAGAATCCAGAATAAGAACATCATCCTCATAGCTAAAGGATACATCCTTAAACTCTACTTCACCAACAATTGGAGGCATATCATAAGCGCCCTCTTTATCCTTTACCAATACCGGCTCATCAATAGTCTCAAAGATTCTCTCCATATATGAAATGGCGGTTAGTAATGAATTATAAAAGTTGGCAAGGGTATTAATTGGTGCCCAGAAGTTTCCTATATATCCAGACATAGCTACAAGTACCCCCACTGTAATCCCATCCAGTCCTTGGTCTAACCATGCAATACCAAAAACATATACCGCAGCAATAGTCCAAGTGGATATATTATTAACAGCTGGCCACAAGAAATGGTTTAGTCTTACTGCCTTTATCCAAGAATTCCTATATTCCTTACTTAAATCGTTAAAAATCCTAATATTCTCTTGCTCCCTAGTAAAGCTTTGGGTAACTCTAATACCATTAATACTCTCTGCAATATAAGCATTTAGGTTAGAAGACTTGTTGCTTAGTTTTTGCCAAGCCAATCTCTGCTTCTTCTTTATAATAAAGATAAGAATCATAAGTAGAGGTAGACCCAACAAACAGATCAGAGTAAGTCTCACATTTATAGATAACATGAATGCCACAATAAAAATCAAGCTAAATAAGTCAGTAATAGTATTTACTATACCATTAGACAGTAGATCACTTAATGAATTTACATAATTAACTACTCTCACCTGTATTTTACCGTGAGGCTTGTCATCATAATATGAAAATGGCAACTTTTGTAGGTGTTCAAAAATATCACTTCTTATCTTATGTATAATATTTTGTCCAAGCCTTGATGTATATGATATCCTGACTCTTAGGAGTAAAGAAATTATTAAATAAATAGCTAATAGTATCAAGCTTATCCTAACAATCCCATTAGTATCCTCATAGGGAATATATACGTCAAGAATTCTCATAAGAATCCTTGGTGTTACCATTCCTAATGCGGAGCACACTGTCATTAAAAAAACTATAAGTATCATGTCACCACTATATGGTCTAATATATCCTGCTAATCTCTTAAGATGGGAAATATTAAATTCTGTCTGTAAGGTCTCATCTATGTCATATTTATTCCTAGCCAAAACTATTCCCCCATTCTCTTCTCATTAGTATTCTCAAGGGTATCATCTCTACCCTTTGTTTCTTTTAATATCTTATCAAAGTCCCCATACTGGTGATGAAAGACCTTATGATAATATCCATTTTCATCTAGCAAGCTTTCATGATCTCCAGCCTCTACTATCCTGCCATCCTCTACAACCAAGATAAGATCAGCATCCTTAACCGAGGAAATCCTATGGGCTATGATAAATACTGTATAATTACCCTCTAAGCTTTTTAGCTCATCCTGAATTAGGGTCTCTGTCTCCATATCTACTGCTGAAGTGGTATCATCTAAAATCATAATAGAAGGTTTCTTAAGCAGGGCTCTAGCTAGAGAAATTCTTTGCTTTTGTCCTCCTGATAAACCTACGCCCCTCTCTCCTACTATGGTGTCATATCCATCAGGCATCTGGATAATAAAATCATGGGCATTAGCCACCTTTGCAGCTGCTATTACCTCTTCCACGCTGCAATCAGGCCTTGCAAAAGCAATATTTCCTTCAATTGTATCTGAGAATAAGAACACATCTTGCATGGCAAGACCTATATTGTCTCGTAGACTGTGTAAACCAATCTTTTTGACATCAATACCATCAAGAGTAATGCTACCAGAAGAAACATCATAGAACCTGCAAAGAAGATTCATAAGCGTGGTCTTTCCTGAACCTGTCGGACCAATAATACCAACAGTTTGACCAGCCTTTACCCTAAAGTCTATATCCTTAAGTATCTCCTCTTGTCCTATACTGTAGCTAACCTTATTGAATTCGATATCACCTTTAAAATAGTCTTTAACAACAGCTTGCTTAGGCTCCTTAATACTAGGTTCAACGCTAATCGTTGAATATACCTTCTCCACCGATGTAGTAAACCTCTGAACATCATTTACTAACCATCCCGCCTGCCTAAGAGGCATATTAAACATCCATAGATAACCGCTAATTGCTACTAGATTACCCATGGACATAGAACCCTTTACAACCATGATGCCTCCAACCATATACAAAATAACCGTCAGTGCGTGTGCCAAAAACTCAAATACAGGAACGTATTTTTTCCATATCTCAGAAGCGCTTAGCTCTGCATCCCTAAATCCATCATTTTCAGTGTTAAATTTAGCAATTTCATAATCCTCTTTTGCAAATGCCTTAACAACACGGTTGCCACTGATATTCTCCTGAACAAAGGTATTCAGACTAGAAAAATGTTGCCTAATATTTTGGAAGGCTGGCTTTACCGATAATAGTTGCTTTGCTGTAACAAAGACAGTTAATGGCATAACTGCAATCATGCATAAAGCCAACCTGTAATCAACAATAAATACCATTACAAGAGCAATTACAAACAATAGGGTATTCTCATATATTGCATATATAGGGTATGCAACAAAATGTCTTATAGCATCCATATCTCCTGTCTGCCTAGACATCAAATCCCCTGTTCTATTATTATTATAAAAAGTAAAGTCCTGTTTCATAAAATTTTGATATACATAATCTCTTATTTCATAAAGAACTTTCTGTGAGGTCTTCTCAAATATCATTGCAAAACAAAATCTAATTACAGAACGAAGTAAGGTGACTGATAATAATATAATAACTAAGATCAGCAAATTATCCCTGCTACCTCCCATAATAACATCATCAACCACGATTCCTGATATCTTGGGAGTCACTATTGCACCAACAGAGTTAATTGTAACTAAGACCAAAGCAAATATTAAACGTTTCATATGTTTTTTTATGAATGAGAAAAACCATTGCATAGCAGTCATAAAAATCCTCCTCTTGTGAAATGACACATATATAATCAAGGCCTGTCTTAGCATTTCGCATTTACCTTAAAATACTTACAAGCTCAAATATTAGGCATAATGCCACATATTTAATCATCTAAATAAATAGTATAATATAATAGGACTAGTTTGATAATGTAGATTATTATAGATAGAATGTTCTTTTCTATGATAAACCACACTTACTATGACTATAATTATCACTATAACATACAAAAACCACTTTTTCAAACATATGTTCAGCTTTTTGTTAAATTATTAATTATTTTCCAAGAAATTTACATAATGTTTGCCATGGCAAATTAAATAATTCCTAAAAGATTCTTTCTTATTTATAAGGAGAATGCTATAATTATATAAAAGCTTATTAATTAGTAATATATTTACTTTTCAGATTTGATTAATAAGTAGAATATGAACCTTACAAATATTTTTGCCATAGAAGAGGTGAGTATAATGGCCTTTGATTATGATTTAACATATAATGATTTCAATCCAACTGTGTTTTATGTTTCAAAATGTAAGATGACTAAAAATGGTGCCTACCACCAACATGATTATGCTGAGTTGGCTTACATCCTATCTGGTAAAGGTAAATACCTAGTTGACGGCGAGGAATATGACGTAGAGGCTGGAGATCTAGTAATATGCAATCCAGGCGTAATGCATACCCATATAGTAACAAACACCGATGAACCCACCATTGAGTTTATCGCTGGCTTTACTAATTTTCATTTTAAGGGTATGACACAAAATTCAATAGAGACAAAGGATGGGGCCTGCATTATTAACACAAGTGCTGAACTTAAGCAGAATCTTATGATGCATTGCTATGCCATGATTGCTGAAAAGGAAAGCTGTAATGTAGGTAAATATTTTATGTTCAAAACCCATCTTATGCAGATGCTCCTTCTCATAATGAGAGATATTGTCAGCGATGAGGACTATGAACAGAAACATTGTAGCTTTGAATCCTATAATAAGAACTATGCAGTAAAGCAAATAATAAATTACTTAAATGAAAACTACAACCAGAAGATATCTTTAGAGCAAATTGCACATAATATGTATCTAAGTCCAGTATATATATCCAAGATATTTAAAGAAGAAACTGGTGAGTCTCCTATAAATTACCTTATAAAAATTCGCTTAGAAAAAGCTAGGGATATACTGATTAAAGATGATAACAGCAGTATTAAAAGTATAGCTAATGAAGTAGGATATGAAGATGCATATCATTTTAGTAAGTTATTTAAGAAGTATTATGGTATTTCGCCATTATATTATAGAAAAAGGGAAGTAAAAAACCATGCATCAAACTAATAAAGTGAGGTAAAGTTATGAATATGTCTGATATTATTTATTCTAGGAAAAGTATAAGGCGGTTCTATCAAGAGAAGATTGACTGGGAGGTCATTGAAGAAATTCTTCAATTTGCCAATAATTTACCCATGCTTGTATCAGGTATTAAGGTGGAATTCAAGCTAGTCAGCAATATAGAGACAAATCAGGGCTTTAATGGTCCCTTTGCTATAAAAGCTCCTTACTATATCTGTCTTTCCTCTGAAAAAACAGAAGATTATCTACTTAATGCTGGCTATATAATGCAGCAGTTAAGCCTATATATAGAAAGCAAGGAATTGGGAACTTGTTACCTTGGTGCGGCTAGTCCAGGATTTGGTCTAAAAAGTACAATGAAATTCGATTATGTGATTGCCCTTGCCTTTGGCAAATCAAAGGAACCTTTGTATAGGGATTCGGATTCATCTCTTGCAAAACGTTTGCCTGAAAATGACCTAGTGGTATATAAAGAAGAAGTGTCCTCTGATATCCATAAGCTACTAGAGGTAGCTAGATTGGCCCCCTCTAGTTACAATAACCAACCTTGGCGCTTTGTAGTTTATAAAAACCGCATTCATATTTTTACTAAAAAGAACCCATGGTTTGCAAAACCACTTGAAAAGCTTAAGATGTTAGACATGGGGATAATGCTAGCTAATATGATGATAGCTGCCGAGGAACTATGGATTGAAGTGAAGCTTACCAAAGCCGAAGCTATAAAGAATAAAGTTTTACCAAAAAATGAATATGTATTGACCGCATTAATTGACGGATAAAATCAATGGGATTACACTTCATCACACTAGATGAAAGGTAATCCCATTAATTATAAGATGTATTCTAAATTTTTTCCTAAGTTTCAAGAACTTCTATTAAGTCTTGAACTGTTTTCAATCTACCTAGTATATGATCTGGTATTTCAATTTTAAATTCTTTCTCAATTTCGCATATTAACTCAATAATTTCATAAGAGTTTAATCCCATATCAGACAAGAAAATAACTTTATTATTTTCTACCATGTCAAAAAAATTTACATCTATGTAGTCTCTAAAAATTTTTTTTAATTTTTTTCTTGCTTTTGTACTCATTTCCTCTTCTCCTAATTATATTTTCTTTTTATTTTCTTTGAAGATGTTTTCTCAAATTCTTCTGTTCTAACTATGCATCTATGTATGTTTTTATATGGGGCTAGGCTTCTATTCAAGGCTAAAATATGAGCATTAAACTGTTCTTCACCATTTGATATCTCACTATCATCCAAAAATGCCTCTGCAATAATTCTTCCATTATCCTCATAAACTAATACTTCCTTTACAAATGATATGTTCTTTAATATAAGAAACTCCAATTCTTCTGGGTACACGTTTTTTCCGTTATTTAATATAATTATATTTTTCTTTCTTCCAGTAATATATAGAAATCCATCCTTATCCATATAACCAATGTCACCTGTTTTAAACCATCCATCACTGAAAGCCTCTTGGGTAGCTATTTCATTGTTATAATACCCCATCATCACCGTGTCGCCCTTAACACATATTTCACCATTTCCGCTATTATCTTTATTTATTATTTTCACTTTGCAACAGGGTAATACTTGACCTACGCTACCAGCTCTATAACCCGACCTACTGTTTACTGCTACAACTGGCGAGCATTCTGTAATTCCATACCCATTAAAAACATTAATACCAAAATCCTCCATTCCGCATATATATTTTTCATTTGTATTCATCCTTTCGCTTAAAGAAAGATTATTATCAATTGACATTGTAAGATTTCTTATGCTTTAAAGATTGTAGTAAAAAGATAATGCCTGAAATAAAAATAAAAATAGAAATAAACTGCGATGTGGAAAGTATGCCTATATTACCGCGTTCTATATCTCCACGGAAAAATTCAAGTACAAAACGACCAAGAGAATAAATAACCAGATATAGGGAAGACACCTTTCCCTTATACCTATTATTCCTGTCAACCATAATTAGAATAAAGAATAATGCAAAATCGAATCCACTAAAAAACAACTGGATTGGGAACAGCTTAATACCACTTGGCGCCGCTGAGTTTTCAGGAAATATCACACTAATGGGACTATTACTCTCCATTCCATAGCAACACCCTGCCAGGAAGCATCCAATACGTCCAAAGCCCTGAGCTAAAGCTACAGCAGGTGCAATTAAATCCAAATAAAAGATTAGTTCAAATTTCTTTATCCTGCAAAATATATAGATAGCAATTAACCCTCCAATAACACCTCCATATACCACAAGGCCATTTCTCATATCAAATAAGATTTTAAAATCAGTAATTCCTTCTTTTAATTGAACGAATATATAAAATAGCTTTGCTCCAAGAAAGCCTCCTACAACAATCCAAAATAATAATGACACAATAATACTGTCATCTATTTTTGCATGCTTCGCTCTAACAGTCGTCAGGGCATAAGCCATAATAATACCTATAGAAATAAGTAAACCATACCCATGCACAGTAACCGGTCCAATAGAAAATATATCTGAATACATACCTTATCCTTTCCTGATGCAATATTAAAAATAACTTAAAATCATAGACATAATATATGAAATACATAAAGACTGAATGAATCCCATAATATTTCTTTTGAGTGCAACCCTTTTCCCAATACATTTTATTTCAATGGGTAAGCCTACAAAGCAAATAATGGACACCGTAGAGATAAACATAGTTATTTGAGCATATCCTGTCCCTATTGAAAGAAGCTGAGCACTTAGTGGATAGGCAAAAACAGCTGGAATATAAGAAATGGATCCAACAATACCTGCGATAATTACACCCCAAATTCCTCTTAGGCCACTTAATATTTTCACAATTCTCTCAGAATTAATAAAGGCCACTAAAGGAATAACTATTAATAACACTGAAATCACTAAAGGCAAAAGATTCTTTAATGTATTAAGCATATTCATAATAATTACTTTTGTTTTTTTCTTATCCAACCAATATGATATTATTACTGAAATCAGCGCAATAATATACGCAACAACTGTAAAAAGCATAGTAACTCCCTCATTACGATTAAACTAATAGTTCCTTAGTAGATACTTTTTTTATATTATATGATACAAGCCATGAAAACAGGGCAGAGCTAGCAATAATAAACACTATTGATATTATGAAATTCTTAATTGTAATACCTGATGGTATTTTTGCTAGTCCTACATATCCAAAAACCATATTTACCAAACCATTACTAGATAATATGGTCGTAATAGCACCTATCAATGCTCCAACAGCACTAATGATTACAAATCGACCTGTAAATTGAAATCTAATTTGCTTTGATGTAAAGCCTAAAGACTTCATAATTCCAAGTCCTTTTGTTTCTCTTTTAACTACTACTAATGCAACCAAGGATGTTATTAGGGCAATTAATATAAAGGATACTATAGCAACCACACTTGTAATTAATAAGAATACACTTTGCATTGACTTTATCCTATTCATAATTATTTCATGCTCATTTGTTACAGATACCCCTTCCTGGTTATCTAATATTACATTTTTTATTTCATTAACAATATCATCAAAGGAACCATCTTGATCTAATTTCAATAAATACTGGTGTGGAATATATTCATCTTCTAGTAAGTGTTCAAGACCACTTACTGTTATGCTTATATTTTTTCCCAATCCATACACTTGATTATTTATACCTACTACTATAAATGTCTTTTCCTTCTTCTTATCATTTGATAATGAGATATTTATTTCATCACCGACATCTATATCTAGACTCTTACTTATACCGCTACTAACAACTACTTCATTATAAGTTACTGCTGATCTTCCCTTTATGATATTTGTTTCTGGTAAGTTACTGTAAACAAGTAATTGTACCTTGTCTTTATCCACATAGCCCTTATAGTTGGTTTCATATACAGATGTATATGTTGCATTATATTTCTCATCAATGTCATCAAGTATCTGATTCATGTTTACTCCACTTGCCTTATTTATAACATTTAATCTTACATCAATTAGATCATAGCCAAGAATTGCACATATTTGCTCATCAGAAGCAAAGTTATTCTGCAAACCTGTTACAGTCGTAATCATAAAAGAAAAAATTATAGTCATAAAAAAGACGGTTATATATTGAGCGGGCTTTGTCAATATTTGTTTGACTGCCATTCTTAACGATATAGGAAAGCAAGACAAAAAAATACCATTAATATTAGTCAGCTTATTATTCTTACTATTTTCACTTCTTCCCTTTGTTATTGCTTTAACTGGAGTGATTTTATTAACTTTTCTTATTTGCAAATAAACAAAGCCTAGGACTATAATATTAAGAGCTAGAAAAACGAATAAATAAACAAAAAAATCAATTCCCTCTTGCCACAACATCCCCGATATACTAAATAGGTATTGTCCTATTGAAGGGGATAGAAAAAAAGATAAGTAGATTCCAGCAAAACCACCAATAAAAACTAGTGTGAAATATTGAGACAATTGAATAAGTCTTATATTCCTATTACTAAATCCAATGGCCTTCATAATTCCTATATTCAAAAAGTCATCCTCAATTGAAGAAAGCACAGAATACCTCATAATTAAAATCATTATGGAGAGTAACAAAACTGCAATAATAATTAATATGGATAATACTATACTAGGAACTGTAGTACGTAATGATGCAACACTATTCTCATCAAAAACATAAATACTGTTAACATCAAATTCATTTTTAAGATCAGTTACTACTGAGTTAGTATTACTCTTGGCTTCTAATGTCAAAAATATATTAAGAAATGTTAGAACACGAAGCTGGGAATAATAATTTTCAAGAAAATATTCATAAGTATTTTGATTAACAAATAATCGTTTAGTATGGTATAAAGGTGAACCATATATTGGGTCCTCAAAAAAACCTTTAATAATTAGCCTATGTCCTAAAACATAAATTTCATCATTACTTTGATAATTATATTCATTCTTAAAGTATAGCGGTAAATATACCTCATCATTACTTAAGGATTCATGAGATTGAAAATCATCAAATAAATATGTGGCTTCTATGCCATCATATACAGAGAGCAAAGTTGTTATTGTGTCATTCTCCTCAAAAGCTATACTTCCTAATAGGCCATGAACCTCTGTTACTTTATCCACGGAAGCTTTATCAGTAAAGAAATCTATATACGACTCTTTATATGTACTTTTATCAAATCCAAATATTAATTGTGCCTCTCCACTGGATTGATAACTATTCTTGAATGTGGTTTCAAGCTTAAATATTATACCGATTGATATTACAAGTGCAAGTGTAGTCAATAATGTAAGTGTAATAATTGTTGCAGTATATATTTTACGCTTAGTAAAATTTTTTAAATAAACCGTCAAAAATCCCTTCATAATATTTACCATTCCATTTCTTCTAGCCATTTTTGGACCATATCATTTCTATCATTTAAGTTCTTATCTTTTCTGTATTTTTCTAAGTAGATTTCACCTTTTACAGAACCATCATCAATATAAATTATCCGATCCGCCCTTAAAGCAGTTTTCACATCATGTGTAACCATTAGAATAGAGTGATTATTCTCATTACAATCCAGCAAAATATCCATTACAGCTTCACTAGAGCTTGAGTTCAAGGAGCCAGTCGGTTCATCACAAAACAATATATCAGGCTCATTTATTAGAGCCCTAGCTATTGCAGCTCTTTGTTGCTGTCCACCAGAGACTTGATGTGGCATCCTATAAGCAAGATCTGATATTCCTACCCTTGCCAACATTTCCATCCCCTTTTCCTTGATATTTTTGTTCTTATGAATTAAATAACCTGGTAAAGTAACATTTTCTAAAATTGACAAATTAGTCATCAAATTCATCTGCTGAAAAACAAAGCCTAAATGCTTTCTTCTTAATTTCACCAACTTGTCTTGAGATAGCAGGGTTATATCCTTGTTATTAAGAATAATATTTCCTCTTGTAACAGAATCCATTCCGCTTAGACAATATAAAAGAGTCGATTTTCCAGACCCTGACTTTCCCATAATAACGGTAAAATCATTTCTATAAATGTTGATGTCTAAATCATTTATAACAGAGTTTACTATAAATTTATTAGAGAACTGCTTATTTAATTTTTTTGTTTCTATTAATATTTGCTTTTGACTAATATCCATTTATCCACCTAAACCCTTTTTCTAAGCTTTAATAATTTAAAAACATAACTTAATGTAATATGAATAATACCCCCTAACATAATAAATTTTATAAAATAACTAATATGCATAGGGTTAAAGATATAAATAACTATGGCACACCCAAAAAGTGAATCTACTTGGTCCAATATCACAAAAAAAATACCTACCCATCCTTTTGTTGTTCCTCCAGGATCTATACCAATTCTTCGCTTAATAAAGCTATTTGGCAGTTCAAAGACACAATATGCTAATCCTATTAAAAAACCTATTAAAATATTATAAGAATATTTATTTAGCTTATATGTATAGAATAATGTGTTCACTTCCAAAAATAATACATGCTTACATAATAGACCCCATAAAACAAATACACAGGGAGATAAAAAAACCATTCCTAATAACCCTCTCCATGTTTTGTTATTACCAAAAAGTCTTCTTCCATCACTTAGAGTTCTATTACCATCTATGGGTCTCTTTAGATTCAAAAATAGTGATGAACGTAGAAAAAATGTGTTTGCAATGCATGACAATACAATAGGCACTGCAGTAATAAGCATTTTCACCATTAAATATCACCTATCCAATCATTTTATTCTAGCAAACTTCTAATTGCACTATGTGTGGATTGTTCAATATATTCTTTATTAACAAATTTTTTTATACGGGAAGTATCAGCTGAATGTGATAATGCCATTAATTCTACTTTTGTTATTAAATCCAAGACCTTCTTTGATTTTATCTTTTTTATTCTATTAATCATTGTTTCAGATATTGGTAGATATAATTGTCTCTTCTTCCCGTAAACATCTGCAAATATACTATGTAATTCTTTCATAGTTATGGGATTTTCATAGCCAACATTTAAAATTTCAACTTCCTGCTTATGATAATTCTCTTGAATATAGGAAATTAAATCTATAATAATATTTGCATAATCTACAACATTAATATAAGTTGATTCCTGATTGCCACTCCCCAAGCAAATTCTTTTATTATACATTTTTATAAGTTTTAACATGGTTGACTTATCATTTTTTCCTACTATAAATCTGGGACGAAGGATAAACTTAGTAATCTTTTTTTCACTCTCCAAGATTTCCATTTCAGCTTGTGAACGGGAAATTGCTAATGGAGTCTGGGGATTAATCTCTTCCGACTCACTGACCCGTCGCCTATCATTCTGTCCATATACAGAAAATGAGCTCCCATATATTATTCCCAATGTGTTTTTAGGTAGCATATTCATTAACTTTTTTGTACCCTGAACATTTACAGAAAAGAAGCCTGTCTTATCATGGTCGATATTTTTTGTACCCAGATGCAATACTATGTTAGGTGCCCCTGTAAATAAGTCATGGGTAATATTGGGTATTTCTCCAACAATTTCAGTAATAGCTGGTTCATCTATGCCCTTCTTATTTCTAACTAGCATACGAATATTACAATTCAAATCATTTCTAAGCTTTATTTCATTTATAACATTCTTACCAACAAACCCAGTTCCGCCTAAAACAATCAAATCAAATTCACACATAATAGCACCTACCATATCAATGGGAATAGCCTATACTTTGTTTTTTTTATATAATCTTTATAGTATATATTTCTTAGTAATACCACTTCCTCAGAAATTACCCGATATACTGCATTAGCGTACCATAAAATTAGGGCAATTAAGGAAATATAATTAAACAAAATAAGTACTAATCCAGTATGAATAATAAGAGTTCCTAAATATGATGGATGCCTAATAATCTTATACGGACCAGTCATAATAGGGGTTCCTACTATCTCTCTAATCCGATGAGAATATGACTCACCTACAAGCTTAATGGCTGACACTCTAATATATATTCCGCCTATAATTAAAACAATACCTATAGTCCAAATAATGAGATTGATATTGTCAAGAGATAGGAGACCTGCAAATATCATAATATTCTTTATTATTCCTGCTATCTCCAATGTACTTTTATCATTGGTACTAGCCTCTAGTTTTAACTCCCTTAATGAAATCCTAATTTCCCAAACTGACCAGGCCAAATAAATGATACACATAATAAGAAAAAGAATTATATCAATAGGATTTCCTAACTTAAAGCAACGATATACTAATAATGAAATATTTAATGAGTAGCCGACCACCGTATATACCATGGGCATGGCTGCAGATATTTTATCCAGCTTCATATCTCTCCTCCCATCAATCAACTATAAACATCCTACTTGGTATCTTTATTTTAGATAAATATTGATGGCAAAACCCTTTCAATTCAGATATTGAGGGTTTACTATGACCATCCTTTACCACTATAGTAGCGCACAAAACTTCACCTAATCTGTCAGTATATCTAACAAAGACTTTAGCTGACTTAACAGCAGGATGTTTCATAAGAGTTTGCTCTGTTTCTTGTATGTCTACCATAGTAGACATTATTTTTGTAAATCTCCTCTTTCTTCCGACGAAATACAAAAAATTATCTTCATCTATATAACCTATATCACCACTCATAAAAAAATCTTTATACATAAGTTGAGAATATGCTTTTTCATCATTTCCATACCCCTTGCATAGTCTATCACTTTTTATTGCAATTTCTCCTACTTGCCCATATTTCAGCTGATTTCCTTCACAATCTAATATGATAATTTCTGCGTATTCATCTTGAAATGCTCCTATACTTCCTCTTTTGTTTCGCTCCTTTGAATTAAAGGTAATCGGAAAGCATTCTGTCAATCCATAACCTTGATATGCCTCCTTCCCTAAGATATCATAGATCTTTTCTTGCAATCGTTTGTCTAAAAAAGAACCTCCAGATATAATATCTAAAGAAGGATTTAAGGCATCTATCATCTTTCTTTCAGTATCACTTTCTCCCTCATGAATTAACTTGCTAATTAAAAAAGGTACTAAACATACCACGCTAACTTTATATTGAACCAGAATTTTTAAAAGTTTTTTTTGCATTATATTTTTACAAAAGATAATAGTATTTCCCCTCATCAAGGGAAGTAGTACAGATGATGAAATTGAATATATTGCGTGCATAGGTAAACAGAGTAGATGCGTCTCTCCTATTCCTTTTGGATAAATAGCCTTCATCTGTTTTATGCATCTTAAATAATCATAACAAGTATGATATACCGCCAGTGGGTATCCCATACCCTTATATGTAAAATGCAAGCTTATTACTGAATCCAGCTTAATAGGACGTAATAAACTAGGCATATATTCTAAGTCTGAAATATATAAGGATTCACATCTAGATTCTCCATTTTCATCAGCATATGGTGGTTTATCTATTAATAAAACAAAGCTTACTTCCTTCAATATTTCTTTATTAAAAGTATGCTTTTTAGATGTTACTATCCCTACAGGCTTGGAGTGTTCCAGGATATAAGAAAATTCATAATCTGTAATTGACATATCACAAAAAACAGAAATTGCTCTTATTGAGCTTAATGCATAAAAAGCAAAAATAAACTCCACACTGTCAGATAAGAAAAGTACTATCTTATCACCCTTTTTCACACCTAATTGCTTAAAATATCCACACCATACTTCAATCTGTTCTTTTATCTCTTTGTAGGTATACTCAAGCTCTAAATCCAAGTCATTGAAAGCAATGACATCAGGAATCTCTTCACTCAATTTGTAAAGTATACTAATAAAATCTTGTCCTTTTTCTATTTCTTTTTGTATATCATTTTTTAACATAATTTCCTCTCCCACGCAGATATTGATATTGCTGTTTATCAACTATTTGAGCTGAATACAAAGCACTTCCCACACTAATATTTTCACAAAAATAATTTACCTTTGCCTGAGTAGTTGCTCGATCACTCCCAAAGTTGTTATTAGATTCATATTCTATAATCACACAAGTATCATTACTGATAGGGCAATTCATTTCTATATCAATATTTGTTAATATTTGCTTTGTTTCATAGGAGACCCCATGTAAATGTATTGCTTGGGTTAAGAATTGACGTGTCAATTCTAAAATATGTAATATGCTGTAGGTAGTATCTTCTCCATCTAAAAGAGTATGGGATTTTTCAGGTATAAGAGATCTACAACATATGTTACTATCAGCATTAGTGTATATATCACTAACTACAATATTATCTTCATACACTTTATGAACCAGTTCCTTGCTAACTTTTGGTCTCGACTCTTTTGAATCTTGAACAAGACTGGCTATTATTTCATCATCTTTATAATATTGTATTTGAATATCAGCTTGGCTAATTATTTTTTCTCCCTGATATACTAAAACATAGTATTGTACCGTTTGACCTGTTTTTTTCTTTCTATGTAATATAATTTTGATCGGTATGGTTTTCTCACCAAAGTCCAGAAAATTAATCTTTAACTTTTTACAATAATACTTCTTTTCTTCTTCACTATTAGTCATGCTATCAAGCTTTACCATTTGGAGTATTCCTGATAGCAAAAGAAATCCTGAGACATGATCTAATTCATGGTCATAATAAAATTTGTGTGTTTCATCTACAATGAGTATTCCTGACCCTATACCATCATCGAAGCTTACAGTATCCAAATTAATAACAATGTTTCTCTTATTATTAAATAGACTTATAAATCTTTCCTTATTAGGCTCAGATGCCTTATCAAATAAAGTTTCTATAAAGATTCTATTATGCCTAATTGTGCTTAGTGCAATATCTAGCATTGCCTCTGAAGTGCCTATAATATCTAAACCCATAGCCCCTAAATCATTATTAATATCTTTATTAACTATATGGTTTTCATTTTCTATTCCAGAATACAAAGCATTTTGATTAAAATATACCCTAATTGGTAGCTTCTTTACTGGCTTTGCATTCAAAGAGCTAAAATCTTGCATACAATTATAAGAACTAATAAATACACTCATTAGGATTTTTTCTTCTCTGCTAAATTGTAGGCATAACATTCCATCCTCTGATTTCAAATGACTAACTATGTTCATAATTCCTGTTGCTTCTGAAGCATACTCATGGCTGATACTATTAACACTACATTTTTCAATCTTTGTAATTTCTTCGGGTAGTATTTGTGCACAATGACAGATTTCCTCCAAGGCTGCATCTCCCATTACAATAGCCTTAATGCATCCTGCTATTTCTAAATTATCCTGCTTGGCCTTAGATAGATTAGTAAGTAGTAGTAAGGTCATATTTTCTTGAATTGTCAGTTCTGTATCACTAGATATGTTTTGCATGTCCACTGGACTTTTTATCATATATCCAGCTCCTAGTAGAAGAAATTCGCAATGTGTTGAAAGCCAATACTCGGATAACAGGAGCATATTCATAAATACTTGTTCATCACCAGCAAGAGTTTGATGAAATGCCTTATTATTGAAATTCCTTGCCTGGAAACCTGATAATAGAGAAGGTATAGAAGAAGCTATTTCATCATAAATCACTTCATCTTTAATTAACTCTTTAGCAGGTATAGTAATATTGTCTATATTAATTTTATCAATATTAAGCTCTAGATATGCTTTTCGAAATTGCTTTAAAGCCATGGTTCCGCCCATATTACCGCATATTACAGCACCCATTGCCTTTAAATCAATTACTTTGTTTTTCAAAAGTAAAGATGCCAAATAAATAGTGATTGCCTGAAATGGGTCAATTTTACTCATTAGCTTTGGACCAAGCCTTAGCTCTGATGTATCAATCTCCAAATAGTCAGGAAAAAACTCTCCCTGAATATTCATGTTTTCAAACCACTTCACATTATTATAAATATTAAATCTATCTACAAATTGTCCTTGTTTCATAAGACCTTCGAAACAATCTCTAGCTGAAATTCCATCAATAATAGCTAATGGCTCAGTTAATACACTTATTAGATTTGTACTATTACTAAGCAACTCTTTCCTAGGTTCACTAGCTTGGAATGAGGATAATAATATATGTGCATTTGCTCCTCCAAACCCAAAGGAGCTTACTCCAATATTTATTTCATCAGAACCACTTATATCTTCGGCTTCGCTAGGTAAATATAGAAGTCCATCATCTAATGCATGGATTTGTGGAACATTAATATATGGTGGAATTAATTTGTTATTAATAATAAGAACAGCTTTAATAATTGATGCTATACCCGCTGCTGCTAACCCATGTCCTATAAGAGATTTAACTGATCCTATAGGAATACGCTCTCCTAGATTTCTTTTTCTTACAAAATCCTTCAGCACCTTTACTTCTGTTTCATCACCTAATTTGGTGGCTGTACCATGGGTTTCAATATATGATAATTTAACATTATCAAAATTCTTATATGCTTTATCAAGAGCCATCATTTGCCCATTATAACCGGGTGCAAATACGGATCTTTCGCTTCCATTAGAAGATAAACCTGTAGAACGTATTACTGCCAAAACTTCTCTTTTGTTCTCAAGAGCCGTCGCAAGTTCTTCTATAACAATTGCTCCCGCACCTTCTCCCAACACAAGGCCACATGCATCCTTTGAAAAAGGACGTATTTCTCCACTTGTAGATAAGGCACCCAGATGTGAAAACCCAGAATAAATATAATATGGTAATGAGGCGCTTATTCCCAATACAATTACAGAATCAGCTAGACCATGGGCCAGTAACCCTATAGCATTATCAATGGCATAAAGGGATGCTGCACAGGCTGCATCAACTGCAAAAGCAGGTCCTTTTATATTTAAATACTCAACTAATGTTTTGATCTGCTGTTCTGGTGAATATACTATTTCCCTGCTCACTTTATGGAGTAGACTATCAATGTCTTTGTTTAAATAGTCTAAATCACTCCATGATGTGCCTAATACCAAAGCAGTTCTATCATGGTCTCTTATCAATGCTTGGTCTAATTGGTCCAACACTAATTTTGCAAGCTCAATTTGCCTTCCACTTTCCATCACTGATGGTAGTTTTAAATCATCTGGAAGACAATAACCTTTATCACTATATACTATATTTATATTATGTTTTTCAGAGTATTGATTATAATTATCTTTCCACAAATCTTTCAAAGATACAGGCTTACTAATGTTGGCATTAATTATATTCGTCCAATACTCATCAATATTCTTAGCATTTGGAAAAATTCCCGCCATACTTACAATAGCATATTCCATAGTTTTTTATGCTATTTGAAAAACAAACAGCTTGCCTCCTTACTTTTTATTAAAGGTAAATACTCTCTTATATCCTATAGTTGGTTCATAGAAAATTTAAGCATAGACGGAGCAGATAATAGCACATTTGGATTCTCCTCACTGAGACTGTTTAACTCCTGTAAGAATACTTGTACACCCTCTTCATTTGATATCCCCTTTAATCCTAATTGTTTTATATTCTTAGCAGAATCTCTCATAATTCCAACGTCTGACCACAGAGACCACATAATAGATTTTACAGGATATTTGCTTCTTTCATTCCAATATGAAGAAAATCCATTAACAAATTCATTATTAGCAGAGTAATCTGGCATTCTTGGTAACCCAGTATAAGCTGAAATCGAACTAAAATTTAGCACAAAATCTAATTTACGCTCGCGGTAAAATCTATAGAGTTCAAAAAAAGAATTTCTCTTTGTTATAATACTTTTCTCAAAATCTTGGCGATTCTTATTACTCTTTCCATAATATTCTCCTGCTCCATGTATGATAGCATTTATTCCGCCACTCTTTTCTTCTATAAGTGATAATAACTGTCGGAAGTTTTCATTGTCTGATATATCGCAGGAATAATATATGAACCTTCCTCCTAAATCTTCAATTCTTCTTTTTGTTTTTATTATAGATATAGATTTCTTTATACTATTAAACCTGTTCATAAGAACTTCCTTAGTAACAAGCTTATCATCTCCCATTTCCATCACTAATAAATTGTAAATCTCATTTTTAAGAGTATCTTCATTCATATCCAGTAACTTATCATCAATCTCATTTAATATAGTGCGTCCTACAGCATAAATATTGCATTGATAAACACCTACTATACCTGCAACTATTTCAGCAGTAATCCCATTACCGGCTCCTAAGGCTAGGATGTTTTTATTGGTATTTACATTATGAAATCTAGCATAAGTGGTTTTATCTAATTCTTTATTGGTTAGCCCACGTATTTCTATGGCCTCCTTAGTTAAAAACATATCATGTCTAGTTGCTTCCCCAAAAATTGCTGACATAATAATATTTTCTTGTATATCTTGTAAATTGTTCCTTAACCATAGAGACTTTATATTATATTCATTCTTATAATCTTGACTCATAGTCTTTAGTACACCACGCATGGCTGATGATACAGGACATTGGTCATCTCCTATAATTGCTAATACTGGAACTGTTTTCTTGAGACTAGTTTTATGATTATTATTTATAAAATTATAAATAGATTTATAAATATCAAATAAGCTTATAACATTGTTATTAAAATGATTTTCCCAATCATCACTACTTAGCATATGTATTTCCTGTTCATATTGGGCGCCTATAAAGATAATAGAAGGTATTTCCTTATATTCATGAAAATAATCATTAAATATCATATCAAACGATTCAATGATTGCTTCATCTATTACATATTCACCTTTTTCGCTTATAGATATTTTACAGTTGGAAATATCGTTTTTACCGAGAACATCTGATAAAATATTAAGTCTATAATTATCAGTACTAATTAATAATACTGGCTCTGCATTCTTTAAATCCTTTAAGGGATCAATTATAATCTTGCTATATTTATATATATATCTATTAATCTCCTCACCGTCTGCATCATCAGGAAAACCCTTGGAGTATATAGGGAAAAAACATCTTAACAGGACTTCGATCTCTGTAAGGTCATTACAGCCTAATAGCTCCTGCTTAAACATTTCATAATTGCTACACTTTTCAAACAGCTTATCAAAGAAAGATTGTAAAACAAAACTATTCTTACATAAATCATTTCCATCAAATAGTGATTCTTGCTTTTTTATATACTGTATCAGTGTATCTACACATATATCATTTGAAGCAACAAAAGGCTCTGTGTCTAGTTTTGTTTTATTCTTATCATCTTCATACTGGACTATATTTTTATCACTTGCTCTTGGAATCTCCATAGCTCTCAAAGCATTATCTGTATTGGATATTATTGAAACAAAGGCAATATCTTTCTTATATTTGTTTTTTAAAGCATAATTAACCATCTCCATTTGTCCATTAAAACACTTTTGAAGTATATTCTTATTATGTAGGAAATATTTTCTTATAATAGTATCTTTTCTATTCTTTAAGAAATAATCAAAATTATTATAATCAAAAAATATCTCTTTATTGAATTCAAGTCCATGGCTTGCAAGAATTGCAAAAAATTCTTCTATACCATTAGCTGGTGATTTACATGCACTATCAACACCATATGTAACTACATTATCATTTTTAAATATTGATTTATTCATTTTTGTAAGCACATTCCCAGGACCAATTTCTATAAATATTCGTCCCCCGTCAGAGTAAATATTCTGGCATAATTCATGCCACCTAACCTTTTCTACAATCTGTCTAGATAACAATGAAGAAAGCTCATTGCTATTATTATATTTTGATGCAGTAACATTACTATAAATTTTTTTTTCATTTTGATAATTAAACTCAGATGTTTTATTTGAAAGATATTCCTGCCATTCGCTAAGGGCTACTTGCATATATTCACTATGAAAGGCATTATCTACATTTAGACGTATACTTTTAAATTTATCACTGGTATCCTTTTGAAACCTGTTGATTTCTTCTACTTCTCCCGACAAGACAACTTGTTCAGATGTATTAATATTTGCAACTACTAAGTCATATGAGTGCTCCAAAAGATATTCTTCTATTTCTAAGGCATTATTGTATACCGCTAGCATTCCACCCTCTATCATTTTTCCAGCCTTGTCCATTAAAAGATTTCTAGTAATGCTTAGGTCCATAAGTATTTCTGTATCTATTACTCCTGCCGCATGTAAGGCAGGAATTTCACCATAACTATGCCCAGCAAAATAGCTAGGAACTAGTCCTATCTTAATTAAGGCTTGGGCAACTGACGATGAAACACAACCAATTCGCAACTGATTATATAAAGTGTTTGTATTATCTTCATATATCTTCTCTAAGGAAATATTATGTCTTGTTTTTAATATGGATTCTTTCTCTGATATATACTTTTTAAAATAAGGTAGTGTCATAAACCTAGTGTTCATACCCTGGTACTGTGAGCCTTGTCCAGGAAACAAAAAAACAACACTCTCATTTCCTAACGGATTTGCTTGGTAGTATATACCATTACCTGATTCAATTTCTCCTGATTCATTTAATTTCTCTCTAGCTGACTGCAATTTATATAGTAAATCCTTATAGTTGTCTGCTATAAGGATTAAGAATATTTTAGCGACAGAATCCTTAGTATATAAATGATTGACATCCAACTTATTATTTATTAAATCGTCGATTTTATGAATTAATTCATTATTGGAGTTTCCATTCATACAAAAAATCATTAATTGCTTCCTCCATACTCTAAACCCATTTTCTATTCCAAAACCTGCTTTTACAGGGCTTTCCATAATCATCTATATAATGAACTAAATACTGAAATGGCACTGGATAACCAATTGAATGCTTTTGAGTTTTTATTATATCCTCATATATATTCAAAGGAGTAATTACAATCCTTCTTTTTATTTTGAGGCTGGATACTAAATTCCAAATAACTCTACAAAAATATGCACAATTATGATAATAATTCCACCTGTTGTAAAACTTCTTTAGTTTTGCATTTATATTACTCAAATCATTCTCAGTAATATCACAGCGTAAGGATGCTCTTGGTCCATAAAATCCATTTAATAATATATTTCTTGCTTCCATACACATCCATAATCCACTATGCTCCTTGGTTTTCATCATTGAAAATACACCTAAAGATATTGTCTTGTGTGGTGGCAAAACTACTTTGCCTACTTGTATATCCTTTGTAGATATGTTTTCAATTGTAATAAAAGTATGTCTTCCTCTTTTAATAGGTACAGGAATACCAAACAGTTTGTTACTCTCTTTAACATGTGTGGGATCTGCAAATATTCTTACAGAAGCTATCAGATCACCTTTCTCCTTGAAATTCCTTCTCTCACATATTTTCTCGGCAAATTCCTGTGTCTGATATTCTTTGCCAGATGAAAACTCAATATTATTATTTAAATAAAAATATTCCTTATCCACTATTAACCACCACAGCATCCAGCAGCTCTTGAATATTTGATACCCCTATAATAACTTCTACATTTTTACCAGTACCCGGAAACCTTTCAACAAGTTTTGAATATATTTTAACCATATCAATTGATACAAGACCCAAATCTTCTTCAAAATTCGTATCATCCTTAATCCTTTCAATTGGAAAGCCTGTATGCTCCGAGATTTGCTCTTTTAGCCATGTTTTCATCTCTTCCATATCATAAGGTTGAACAAGTCCAACTGACGTATCATCTCCTAAAAGAGCTTGGTCCACTTTATCTGATACTATATTTTTATTATAGGATTCATTTATTTCATCTATCATAGGAGTTTTATTATTTGATATATCAATATTAAATAGACTAACAGCACTTGTCATTTGAGCTTGTAAAATTTCCTTCATAACAGTACCATCTTGTTCAATAAACGACTTGATAACAAAAGCTTTTTCTTCTTCGTCTAATTGTGTAACACATTTTTGAAACAAGTATAATCTTTCTTCAAGATATTTCTCCACTATTTTACTGTTAGACTTAAGAAATTCAAGATAAATATCGTCTCTACTATATATCATATCTTCACTCCTTTATCCTAATCTTATCAAAACTTTATTAATATCTACTATGAAGTAAAATCATAAAAGTTTTTATCATGCTTATTAGTTGTTTTATCTATGTATTTGCTTATAATTAGGATGAATACAAAATTTAATATTAGTCGTAACAAGGTATACACAATACCCATGTTTGGAATTTCGTACATTACCTGTTGTATTCTACCCACAGACCATGCTCCAATAATAATAATAGAATTCATATATGTTGCACCCTTTTTAAATACCATAGCAACAATAGGAAAAGCTACATAAATGGGCCCAACTCCTAGGCAACCAAAGGCAAATGCAATAATATGACCCTTCATCCCAGATTCTTCTCCCAAATACTTAACCAATCTATCCTTATTAATCCATCCGTCAATAAAAGATACAATAAAAATAATTGGTGGTAGCAATATGATTGACCGAATATAGCCTGAAAAATCTAATTCTTGTAACATGTTAACTGTCTGAGGAAAACATAAAAGAACTACTGTATATGTAATTACAATTATAATAACTAAAATATATCTTATTATTATTTTCTTTATTCCTTCCATCCTTACCTCTTTTACTTCAATAGTATGAAAGAATGATATTTTTTTACTTTATATAACTTTTATCCCCTCATTTGTATAAAATAACCATGTTTATACAATACATTATATGCATTTATTTGTCAACAAAAAAATAAATGTGGTGTTTTATACAAATAACATTAAATTAATGTTAATATTTCCAATGTCCTGAAGTCTATTGATCAAAATAAGATGATAGAATACAAAATAGGATCTAATATTTATCTAATTTTTGCCTCAATTTATTTGATTTTAAGGTGTTGACAAACCTAAAGTTATGTAGTATATTATTACTTGTGTTTGAGAAACACATCAACACAACATAAACGCGCGAATGGCTCAGTGGTAGAGCATCGCCTTGCCAAGGCGAGGGCCGCGGGTTCGAATCCCGTTTCGCGCTTAAAAAAACCCTTGATTATCAAGGGTTTTTTCTTTTGCTCACCTACTTCATTATTGTATTTGGATGAAGATACTTGCTCAATATCTTTCGCCATATCAATATTTTCATTGTCCTTCTTTTTTGAACACCCCACAGACATAATCATCAAAACTAAAATAGCAGTTTAAAGTACAAACAATTTCTAACTTCTCTTCATTTGTTTTCCATCCTATTGTAATATTTTTCCTTATCATGCTATTCTAGGCTTCTTTAGACAATAATGATATGCCCCCTGTCATTCGACCGTTTTGCTTGAGCATAGAAGCAAGAAATATCTTAAATTACAACATCATAATCGACACATTCAGGATTCGACTTATAACGTTCTACTACAGCAGGACAATTATGTGGCATAGAAGGACTCCAAAAACACCTTTTGCATTTTCTGCATTTAACATAATCACTACCTTCAATAACAGCTTTTGCCCAGGCTGGGTCGGCAAGGAGTGCCCTAGCAGAATCGATGGTATCCGCAAGGTCATTATCAATAAGATAGGATGCAAGCTCAGGCTCAAGTATATTATGGACAACTGATACTGGCACCCTACCCTTTACATACTCATGAAGTTTGGTCCCATACCAAACTATATGGCTGTAGGGTAAGCCTTCAGGACAATTTATCTCCTCTGGTCCGATACCTGCAGAAACCTGAAGGTAATCAATTCCTGCCTCTATGTATGCCTCAGCGATAGACCATGCCTCTTCAAGAGTAGGTTCAGCACCAGGCGTACGTGCCGATATAATAAAGTCATTTCCACATGACTGACGTATACCATGTATGATTTCACAAGCGAAACGGGTACGATTTTCTATGCTGCCCCCATATTTATCTGTTCTTTTGTTAGCAGTCGGACTGACAAACTGATTTATCAGATAGGAATGACATGCATGAAGCTGCACACCATCATAGCCAGCCTTTTTAGCACGAATAGCAGCATCTATGAATAGATTACGAAGATTTATTATCTCATCATGTGATAACTCTAGGGTCTGTTTCTCTCTCCATATTATAGATGAAGGGCCTTTTGACGGTCCACACTCAGGATGAGTATTATAGCCTCCATGATGTATTTGTACTAATACTATAGAACCATGCTTATGACAAGCTTCAGTTATTTTGCGATGACCTTCTATCTGGCCATCCTCCCATAAACCAAGCTGTGAAGGGTCAAGTCTCCCATCTGGTGTCACACAGGTTGCTTCAACAACTATCAGCCCTACACCTCCCTCAGCCCTATCCTCATAATGCTTAGCAAATCTCTGGGTAGGTTTTCCACTGCTATCATTCCAATCAAACTTAACTGTTGGAGCGTAGGTAATTCTGTTCTTTATGATTTTTGAATTAATTTTAAGCGATGTGTTTATTTTTTTCATAAATCCTCCTTTACTTAAAACTGAGGACAAGTCTATGCCCTCAGTATGCTACTTCTAACCTTCCCTACAGATATATAATTATCCAGAACCGCTCTCATATCTGTTCCTTCCTCTGCATCTGTAACTCTTCTACCATTTATGGTCAGTCTAAAATCATTGTTTTCTATAGCTGACCTTTCATAATTGTCTAGATAGAACTGGGTTTGTGCTGGTATACGATCATACAAAACACCTCTATAATCTGACATGGTACATCCAGGAAAGTTAACATTCCATATTTCATTTTTTTGTATAGGTCGGCTTAGTAGATCTTTTGTTATAGATAGTATGTTGGCATCCACCACATCATAATTATCATCCATTTCCTTAGAAAAGGCTATGGCAGGTATTCCATGTAACAAGGCTTCCATTGCTGCGGCTACAGTCCCTGAATACAAAATATCCAGTCCCACGTTATATCCGTAATTAACACCTGAAAACACGATATCTGGCTTATGCTCCATTAGATATTTAACCCCAACCTTAACACAGTCTGCTGGAGTTCCACTAACGCCATAAGCATGGACACTAGCCTCTGAAAAGTCGAACTGCTTAACCTCTAATGTTCCATATACTGTGATTTTATGGGACATAGCACTGCACTGTTGGTCTGGTGCAACAACCCATACTTCACCAAGACCTGCTGCCATCTTAGCTAAATGACTTATCCCAGTAGCAGAAATTCCATCATCATTTACAACTAATATTCTCATGTTCCCTCTTTTCTATTTGTAATGTAATCAAAGGTGTGTAGTTTCGCGTACACCTATTCTATCATAATGAAGAGGATAAGTTAATATAAGAACTTGATTATCATTCATCCGCCTCTACTTTCGATTTTATTATACTACCTGTAATTGCATTTACCTCATATTCATATTCTAATTTGCCTAGCTCAAAATCAATCTCATAGATTGCTATATCATCATTATCGTAGCTACCATCTAGCTCTATTTCAAGATCTTTTACTTTTGCAGCATCCACTCCTGCATGCTGAAACACAATCTCTTTTATCTTATCTTCACTTATATAGTTCATCGGAGACTCAGTAGCTATTGGTTGGTTTTTATTATAAGCAGGTCTATCTCTATCCTCAGATTCGGATTTTAGTACTTCCCCTGTGTATGCATCAATCTCATACTCATATTCTGTTTTACTTGTCTCAAATTCTATTTCATATTTAACTCTATTATCATCTTTATCTAGCTCAACTTCATATTCTTTAAGATCCACCTCATCTACACCCGCATGATTTAAGGCTATAGATTTGGCTTTATCTTTGCCTATATACTCTTTCCCCATATTAGAATTTGAATTTGCTTCCTTATCTGAACCAGAATTATTTGATTCATTTCTTTCATATTCTAACACTTCCCCTGTAATAGCATCTATTAAATATTCATATTCGACATCATCAGTTTCAAACTCAATCTCGTATACAGCATTGTTAAATTCATTATCAAAATCTATTTCTATCTTTGTTATTTGATGTTCACCTACCTTACTATGGGTAAGAGCTGCTGCTTTGGCTTTTTCCTTTCCGATAAATGAGGTTTTTCCTATTGTACTATTATCCTTGTTAATACTATCTGTTTTAACTTCTTTATTATATTTAATAACTTCACCCGTTATGGCATGAATCTCATAGTCATATTCTGTCGTTCCTACCATAAATTCAATTTCATATAAGATAATTCCATCATCAGTATCAAATTCAATCTCTTCTGACCTAACCATACTCCCATCTACTTTTGCATGGGTGTAGGCAATAGCTTTAGCTTGCTCTTTACTAATATAAGCTTTTTTACTTGTATTACCTATCTTAGTTACTTCACTGGCTTCTATTCCCTTTGATTCCATAATTAAGGCTATTTCATGTACAGATAATTGTGCCAATTCTTCGAAATTCAACCTATTATCCTGCTTAATTAAATCATTAATTAGCTCTGCTTTTCCTTTAGATATATTATATTGGCTTGAAAGTTCCTTGATATTTTGATTCTCCCTTACTGCTTGACCAAATACAACTGACTCAAAATGCTTATTGTTAAGTATTTGTTCAATTGCTTTTGTTAGTTTTGCCTGTAACTGTGTAGCCCTTTCTACATCGTCATTTTCAACGGATACTAAGATAGCATTTTGCATATCTGAAAGATATCCATTTTGAAGCATGGAACCTAGTAAGGCATTTAATACTACATCTAAGTCTATATTTTTGAGATTCATATCCCCAATTACTTTCTCACCATCATCATTTAATGCTTGGCCTGACAACACTTTATCCTTTGAATTAACATTTAATTGGATACTGGGGTTTGCATCTATGATTACCTTTGAAATCACCGAATTATTAACCCTCCATCTATTAACAGCAAATCCAACGACTACTATTAGACCTAATGCCGCTACTGTTAATAAAAATCCTAGCCATTTTCTATTTCTAACTAATCTTCTATTATTCATCTTAATCACTATCCTTTCTGCCTATTGTAAAGTTTATATATATTCATTTTTTATACAGGGACAAGAGTTTACTACCTTTATTATGATATACACTTAAGCTCTATTACATACAATATCTATATATAATACTCTGATTATACTTAAATATATAGAAAAATCAATTACTATAGCGAACACTAGATAATAACATAAACTGTGTGGCAAAATTCTCCAATAAGCCTACAAATATATTTGCTTTATAGGTAATTGCTATGCTCACAAATACCCTTGTTAATATATGCAAGTTTAACAAGGACCATAAGCAGGTCCTCTGAGACCGTCGGTACTTAGCTGGCGTACTTTGGCGGCTTATGTACCGTTACGAGGCGAAGGTAGCGAAAGCGTGCCTGCTTTGGTTTGTTAAACTTACACAAAATCATAAGGTAAAGTAGAGTTTCACAATTACCTGATTTAATTTAAAGAAAAAGAAATGCCCTAAAGTCATACTTAAGGGCACTCATTTAAAAATTATAGTCAGTTATATAATAGTTATTAATCTATAAGGCCTGCTTCCTTAAGGAAGTTCTTGGCCACCTCTTTTGGTGTCTTACCATTGACATCAACTTCATAAGTCATCTCAGTCATCATAGCATTATCCATTATTCCTGCTAATCCATTTAATACTTCTTCAAGATTAGGCTCCACTCCTGCTAGTTCTTCAAAAAGACTATCTCTTACAAGTAAAGCTCCGTTATAATCAGGAAAATATTCCTTGTCATCTTCTAGAACTACTAATCCTGCTTTTTTATTAAGACCATCTGTTGCGTATACAATAGTCACATCTAACATACCATTTTCAACTGCTGAATATTTTAAACCAATATCAACAGGCTTAACCTCTTTAAATTTAAGACCATAGAATTCTGCAAATGGATTATATTTCATACTTCCTTCTTCGCTAAAAAATTCATGCTCTGCACCAAAAATCAAATTGTCTGCAACAGATACCAGGTCACTTATCGAAGTTAATCCATACTCCTTCGCTACCTCTTCAGTTACTCCAATCGCATAAGTATTGTCAGTTCCAAGCTGACCTAACAAACGGGCACCATGTCTTTCCATAGCCAATTCATTTGCATAATCATATATTGTTATACCTTCAGGTACATCAGTTACATCCTGTTTAAGGTATGTGGTAAGTAGTGTTCCATCATAACTGTTAAATAGGTCACATCTTCCTTTTGTAAGTTCATTGAAGCTATTAACAGGAGTCATCTCTTCACCTATTTTAACTTTAATATCAGTCTTATCCTCAACTAGAAGCTTAACCATCTGATGTATAATTCTCATCTCAGAAAATTGTCCATCATATATAAGAATGGTAGCTTCATCCTTAGACTTACACGCTGTCATGACAATCACCATTGTAGTTACAAACAATAAGCTAATAAGCTTTTTCATTACTTTTTTCAAAACTAAATCCTCCTTAATTTTTGTATCCCATTCCAACCTTCATTCTCTTTTCAATCCACGACATTCCAAAGTCAAAAACCACTGCCATGACCATTAGAGCTAGGGTTCCAGAAAGTATAAGTTTCATGTTCTGTATATGGATTCCTCTATATAGTATGGAACCTAGTCCTCCTCCTCCAACAAAGGACCCAAATACTGCAACTCCTATAGATGTCACAGTAGCTATTCTTATCCCAGTAAAAATCACCGGAAAAGCCAAGGGAAGTTCAACCATAAAAAGTCTCTGTATCTTTGACATTCCCATTCCTATTGCTGCATCCTTTATAGCAGGTCCTACCTCTGTAAGTCCAAGATAAGTATTATGAACAATGGGAAGTAGTGAATATAATACCAAACCCACAATAACCGTCGTCTTACCAGCTCCAAATACAATCATTATTACTCCAAGGAGTGCTAGGGCTGGAATTGTTTGAAGTATATCAACTATCCACAGAATAAACTTGCCTATTCTCTTATTGATATATGCGAGTATTCCTAGAGGTAGCCCCAGTATAATCGTAAATATTACAGCTATACATACGATTAAAAGATGCTCTATTACCATATTTAAAGTCATGCATTTCCCTTCCTTCCATAACTTGCTCTGCTTACATATCCTTGAAGCCTATCTATCCCTGAGCTAAGAAGGATTGCCATAATTCCCGCTGGGATAGCTCCAGCAATAATCAGAGTGTTGTTATTAGTATTTACACCAATATAGATGAATTCACCTAGTCCACCCAAACCTATCATAGTTGAAAGAACTGCCCAACTAACTGTATAGACCGTTGAAATTCGCAATCCTCCGATTATAGTTGGCATAGCCAAAGGAAGCTCAACCTTAAGTAATCTTTGAATTTTTGACATTCCGCAGCCTTTTGCTGCATCTACATACTGGTTTGGTACCTCTAATAGGCCTATAAATGTATTCTTTAAAATGGGGAATATGGCATAAACAGATAGGGCCACAATTATTGTTATGGGTTTCATCCCTAAATATATAAAGAGTATTCCCACAAATACAATGCCAGGTACGGTCTGAAATATTGATATTATTGGCAATATTATATTGGCAAACCTCGGTACTCTTGATAAACAGATTCCAAGAAATAAAGCTATAATAAAGGCTATAGATACACAGAGCAATACATATCCAAGATGTATGAATGTCGCTTTAATTAATTTTTCACCATATAGGTCAAACCAAGCAGCCATTATTCATCCCCTCCCCACACAGCACCAGCTATAGCTCTTGCAACGGTGGCCCAGGTTACTATTCCAACTGTTTTTCTCTCTTCATCTAGTACCACACAATATTTTTGCTTAGACTCAATCAGTTTATCATAGCATGTCTTTGCATCATCTTCTTTGCACACTATAGGACAGTCTTTATTGACAAGACTTTCTACAGATTGGTCTTTGGGTGCAGTTAAGCACTCATTTATAGTGACCATACCTAGGTAGGACTCATCTTCATTTTTTATAATTAAACTATCAATACTTCGGTTAGCCATAATCTTAATGCATTCTGCTACTGACCTGGACTTTCTAACCGCAAACACCTTAGTCCTCATAATATCTTTAACCTTTAGTTCTAGGCTGTGTCCATTATTAACTCTTTCTCCTAGAAAGCTTTTAACAAGATTGTTGGCCGGTTTAGCCAGCATCTCATCTGGTTCTGCCATCTGCACTATCTTACCCTCATCCATGAAGACAATACGATCTGCAAGATAGAGGGCCTCGTCCATATCATGGGTTACGAATATAATTGTTTTCTTTAGCTTCTTTTGAAGTGTTTTCATATCTTCTTGCAGGCTAGATCGTGTGATTGGGTCCAAGGCACCAAAGGGCTCATCCATCAAGACAATTGGGGGTGAAGCTGCCAACGCTCTTAGTACTCCTATTCTTTGCTGTTGGCCGCCCGATAGTTCTGATGGATATTTATGAGCATATTCATCATAGGGCAGGTTCACCATCTCTAAAAGTTCGTGAACTATTTCATTACATTTTTCTTTAGAGTATTTTAAGAGCTTGGGAACCACAGATATATTCTGGGCGATAGTCATGTTAGGAAATAAGCCAATCTGCTGTATAACATATCCAATTGACCTCCTTAATTTTACAGGGTCTTCCTCTGCTATATCCCTGCCATCAATATATATATTACCCTTATTAGGTTTTATCAGACGATTTATCATTCTTAGGGTTGTGGTCTTACCGCAACCACTTTCTCCAATAAATACAACAAACTCTCCGTCTTGAATAGTAAAGTTTATATTATTCAGTATGGTTTTCTTATCATATTTTTTAGTAACATTTTTAAATTCTATCATATCTTCCTCCGTTTATTTACAGACAACTTGATTTTTGTATGAAGTTGTCACTTTGGGATTATAGCGTCTTTTATTAGATTTGTCAAATGCAAATTTAGTTTTATAGTTTAGTTTGTCTAGTTTTATAGTTTAGTTTGCTCAAATTATCGCACAAAAAACAGCCCATAGGCTAGTGCTTATATAGGCTGTAGTATAAAATATATTATCTTAAAATTTCTTATTCTTCTCCATTAACAAATGCAGTAAAACGCGACACCACACTGGCATCCCCTACAATAAGAACTCGTTCATCTTTAGAAAACTCATAATAAGGTCCTGGAGAAATAATTATGTCATTTTCCTGAATAGCTCCTATAATAGTTGCTCCAGTATTATGCCATATCTGCAGTTCTCCTATACTCTTACCAAGTACAAAAGAATCCTCAGGTATGGATATTTCAACTGGCTTTATTAAATCCGATCTTTTTTCCAAGGAAAGACGGACGATATCCTTTACTAAATTATTTATTTCTTGATCTAGTTTGTTTTTTTCAGTAAGTTTTTTTGTAAGAAGATGTCTTAAATCCGATAAATTCTTACTTTCCTTGAAACTATCAAGAAACTGTATAGAGTTCTTACGGGATTGAACAATAATACCACGACCTGGCACAATCTTTACAACTTCCTTATCCTCAAGAATGGACATTGCTCTTCTTATTGTCTCAGGAGAAACATTATATTCAGTTGAAAGTACAGACCGCCCTTTTAATTTCTGACCCTCTACTATCTCTCCAGATGCAATTCGAGATGATAAATTGACAGCAATTTTTAGATATCGTGGCGTTCTAATGTTTTGTTCTTCCATTATATCCCTCATTCTTTATATATTTGAGATTTGATTATACCATGTATATATATAAACATCAAATTGCCAAACTTAACTTCAGATTATATCTTTCTCGTCTTAAAGCAAACATAGATTTACTTATTGTCATTCTTTCTTACGTAATGTCCCAATTCTATATATTTTATATTATTCAAATTTAAATATTCGGTTGTAAACATTTACAAATTATGGTATAACTAACTTATGTAAATACTTGCCATCTATAGGTTGCTCTTCCTATGCCACTCAAATTTGAACATAAATTTGACTAGCCTTGTGACTATAAGATAAAAATGTAAATAAAATAATAAGGAGGAAAAGGAAATGAAAGCAAAAAAGAATTTTATGAATGTATTAGGTAAAAAAATGACACATATCATTCTAATTCTAGCATTAGTTTTTGCACAGCCTAAGGGTGTAATGGCGGCCGAAATGTCTCCAACTACACCACCAGCAGGATATGACAGAGCTCAGAGCGGTACTCCACAAGGTCAGGTCAGCTATATTACTTATCAATCTAAGGCGACAAATAGTCAGCGTAGAGCAAGAATTTATCTACCTCCCGGATATTCGACAAACCAAGAATACAGTGTAATGTATTTACTCCACGGTATTGGTGGTAATGAGGATGAATGGTATAACGGCGGTTCTCCAAATGTCATCCTTGACAACCTCATTGCTCAAGGAAAGATTGACCCTTTTATTCTTGTACTTCCAAATGGAAATGCAAGTGGTGGTGGAGCATCCGACGGATGGGAGAACTTCACAAACGACTTAATTAATAGTCTAATCCCCTATATTGAATCCAATTATTCTGTTAAAACCGACAGTCAACATCGTGCACTTGCTGGTCTTTCGATGGGTGGTGGACAAACCTTCAATATAGGACTGGCAAATTTGGATCTCTTCCCATATATAGGAGCATTTTCTGCAGCTCCCAATACATATCCAACTTCTAGACTCTTTCCTGATAACGGCGCAGCTGCCAAAAGTCTACTAAAATTATTATTTATTTCATGTGGTACTAATGACAATCTTATAAGTTTTGGCGAAGGAGTTCATAATTATTGTGATTCTCGAGGTATCCCCAATAGTTATTGGCTCATCTATGGTGCAGGACATGATTGGAATGTATGGAAGCAGAGCTTTTGGAACTTTGCACAAATGGCTTGTGCTGCTGGATTTACAGATTCTGAGCCTCAAAAACCTAGATCAGCTTTTGAAAAGATTGAAGCTGAAAGTTACAGTAGCCAGTCTGGAATTCAAACCGAAGAATGCTCTGATACTGGTGGCGGCCTAAATATAGGATTTATAGAAGATGGAGATTATGTTGTCTATAGAAATATTGACTTCGATAACGGTGCTACAAGTTTTCATGCCAGAGTCGCAAGTGAAACCAACGGTGGAAATATTGAGATAAGGTTAGCTAGTCCTACTGGTAGGCTGATAGGAACTTGCTCAGTCTCTGGAACTGGAGGTTGGCAGGTTTATACCGATGTAAGATGCAGTGTAAGTGATGTGTCTGGAATCCAAGACTTATATTTGGTGTTTACAGGGGTGGATGATTACTTAATTAACCTTAACTATTTTTCATTCGGTAAAGATTCCCCTACACTCTTAGGTGATCTTAATGGAGATGGAAGTGTTGATGGCTTAGACCTTGCTTTAATGAAAATGCATCTTCTTGGTTCGGGTAATGACATTCCAGTAGATATAGGAGACTTCAATAATGACAAAGATATAAATGCACTTGATTTTGCTATTTTAAAGCAAATCTTACTGGAAAAATAACTAATTTCCTTATCAAAATTTCAATAATATAGGATTGTAGTTTATTATTAAAGGCGGGACCCAAGGTTGATATACACTCTTGGGTCTCGCCCTTTGCTTGCATGTTATGTTTGTAACATAGTGTCTTGAAATAATATAAATAACATTTTATCTTAGATAGTTATTTATTTGGATTCTCATTAGGGCCTACATTGAGTCCTTCTGTGGCTATATCCATAGGAGTTTCTGTGGGTTCAATAATTTCTGTGTTAGGTTAATTTAAGCATTCCAAAAAGAATGTATTAATCTCATTCATTAGTTCCGGGTCTAAGTCATGGGCTAGGCTTCTATCTATCCCTGAATAAAATTCTTGATTCACCTCATATGGAATCTTCCCTTCATAGCTATCATAGAGCTCTTTATATAAGATGTTAATTTCATTTATGTAATCTACGGCTTCATCAGAAATATAAACATTTGTATGTCCGTTTTTACCAGGTTCATTAATTGATATTGCCCTTACCTTGGAATTTGTGATCTCATCTAGCTTGGATATTATAGAAGATCCATTGTAATCAACTAAGTCATCCTCTGTCCCATGTATAATTAAAACCGGAACGTCAGATTGATTAATGGCATCTACAGCATTTAAGGATGCCACTTTACCAAACAAAATTCTTTGATTTAACCATAAAAATGGATATTGGGTGTAAATAAACCCACCCATCATATGTTTTCCTTGCTCTAAAATTATTTCCATAGGACTATTGACACCGGATATTGATACTATACCGGAAATCTCATGATCATAATGTAAAGCATTTGCTACCGCATAACCTCCCCAGCTGTGGCCAAAAAGCATGATAGGTAGGTCATTATATTCATCTTGCATGCTAATATATTGTAATGCTGCATCCAAATCAATTAATGCCTGAGGAAACCCCTTAGTTGATTTCCCCTCACTATCAAAACTTCCTGTTGCATCATATGCAAACACACGCCAACCCTTATCTACAAAATATGTAATATGAGGCAAGTAACTATCTGCACCTCCCCCAAGACCGTGAGCAATAACAACCAAGCCCATATCTTGTTCCATTCCATATACATAGCCTTGTAGCTTGTTTTCACCCGATTTAAAACTCACTATCTTCCTTGGATAATCAAGCTCAACATCAGAATATCTCAAATATGATGTAACCGTTTCATCATATCTGTCATATCTGGGAAACTGCTTATCATATATAATCCTTATAACAACCATTGATATAATTGAAAAAACTAAAACAAATCCAGCAATACTTAGAAAGACCACTTTTAATGTCCTATTATTCTTTTTTTGCTTCATTTTCACGCCCTAATCCCCTACTCTCGCTTATATTCTCTTTATCTTAATTAGTACAAGTTTGTATGTGAGTAATAATATAAATAAATTATAGTTGTTTATATTGATTTATAATACAAGCAGATGCATAAATTGTCAACAAGTGTCACTTACCTCTTTTTTTATGTCAATTTGGAAATTTAGCAATTAATAATAAAAAACGTTGACAATAACAAAAAACTATGTTAGTCTTAGGTAGTTGTTTTAGATGTAAGTTTTGATTCACATATTTTTGTAAATCATTAACACGTTTAATGCTTTGCAAAAATATGTGATTTTTTATTTTCAGTCAAAAACTTCAAATAATATTATAGGAGGTATCTTTTATGAATAAAGGTACAGTAAAATGGTTTAACGCACAAAAAGGTTTTGGTTTTATTACTAATGATGAAACAAATGAAGATGTATTCGTACATTTCTCAGGTATTGCTGCAGATGGTTTTAAATCTTTAGAAGAAAACCAGGAAGTTATGTTTGATATTGCACAGGGCGCACGTGGCCTACAAGCAGTTAATGTTGTATTAGCTTAATATCAACTATAAATTGATTAGGAACTTATCATGCCGTCATGATAGTTCACCTTATCAATCTTTAAATAAAAGACAGACATGGATAATTGTATCCTAGTCTGTTTTTTTATTTTCTTATAAATCTCCTGGTATATTAATTATGCTATTAATAATCCATATTTTTTCTATTATCCTTAATATCATCCTATGATAGCGGAGAGCTTACTCCATCATATCTTGATTATCTGTATGCAGTTCAATTAGTTCCTGTATCATTATTGGGGCTTTAATCAACCACGTCAAACAAAAAAGACAAGACAAATAGTAGTAAAGCATCATCATAATTTCTTCCTTCCATTAATATGATTATAATAGCCATCTGTGTCTTTATGGACATGTTTAAACAGGCCAATAAAAATCTATTAAGGAGGGAACCAGTAATGACAAGAAAAAAGAATGGTTTCAAACGAATTAACTTGGACAAGGTAGTAGTTTTGTTATAACGCATTTCAATATCATGACCTTTAATTGTTTCTTTTTCACCATTTCGTTCTATTAAAAGTAGCTCATAATTATTAATATAATCACTTATGATACTTGCTAGCTCTTTGTGAGCTCTTAATGATACATTAATACCGTTGATTTCAGTATTAAAAAAGAAATGATTATAAAAATACAGAGTCATAAGCAGGTATATACCAATGGACGAAAATAGTATTATAATAAGGTTTCTTTTGATTTTTCTTTTGCTATATACCATGATTTTAATCTGTTTCATATGGATTTACCCTCTAATAAAAAAGATAACCATATCATCATATGTTACTGCTTGTGTTTTTATAACTGTATATAGCAAAACAGTGGTTTTTTCCTGCTTTTTGTTCATTTCCTCATAAGATATTAATATACTACTCTTTTTATCTACTATTCTTCTCTGCTTCAATCTGCTCTGCCAGATCATTTAAATAAACCCAGCGTTCCATCTTATGGTCAAGCTCCTTGGTTAGCCTTTCCTTCTCTTCCATCAAATCCTTTAACTTCTCATAATCTGTAGCTGATTTTTCTATCTGTGTCTCCACATCCTCAAGTCTTTGCTCCAGTCCTTCAATCTCACTGTCAATCCCCTCGTATTCCTTCTGTTCTTTATAAGTAAATTTTAATTTGTTACTCTTTTGCTTCCAAGTTGCCACACTGGCTGCTTGGCTGGTCTCCTTATTACTTTCCTTCTGGGCAACTAAGCTTTCTTCTTCCCCTTGTGCTCTAGCTTCCTTGTAATCCGAGAAATTCCCCTCATATTGTCGGATAAGTCCATCCCCTTCAAAGGCAAATATCCTAGTTGCAATCTTATCAAGAAAATATCGGTCATGGGATACCGTTACAACAATCCCTGGGAAGGTACTTAGATACTCCTCTAATATAGTTAAGGTCTGAATATCTAGATCATTGGTGGGCTCGTCAAGAATCAATATATTAGGTGCCTCCATTAATATCTTAAGAAGATAAAGTCTACGTTTTTCTCCACCAGATAGTCTTTCAATCTGTGTATACTGCATGGCTCCAGTAAAGAGGAATCTTTCACACATCTTGGCAGCTGTAATGGTTCCATCGGAGGTTTCTATATATTCTGCAGTATCTTTAATATATTCAATAACTTTTAAACTTTGATCCATATATTCATTTTCTTGTGAGAAATATCCTATCTTAATAGTAGCTCCCATATCCACGGTTCCAGAGTCTGGCTCCTTTATTCCAGTCAGGATATTTAAAAGAGTTGATTTACCACATCCATTGGGTCCAATTATGCCTATTCTATCTCCTGAAAGTAGTATATAGGAAAAATCCCGAATCAAGATTTTATCATCATAAGCCTTACAGATATTATTCAATTCAATGGTCTTCTTCCCCAATCTAGAAGACAGGGCATTAATCTGTACCTGCCCATCAGTTTCTATAACTTCTCGGTCTCGCAGTTCTTCAAATCTCTTTATATGAGCCTTCTGTTTCGTACTTCTGGCTCTGGCCCCTCTCTGCATCCATTCCAACTCAATTCTATAGAGACTTCTAGCCTTCCGTTCAGTGGCCATCTGCATTTCCTCCCTGGCCGTCTTTAGCTCCAAGAATTTCGAATAGTTACCTGCATAGGAATATAGATTACCTTTATCTACTTCTAGAATCCGATTGGTGGTTTTATCCAAGAAATATCTATCATGGGTGACCATTACAAAGGCTCCGCGGTACTTGATTAAATAATCTTCCAACCACTCTGCCATCTCACTATCTAGGTGGTTTGTAGGCTCATCAAGAACAAGAATCTCAGCAGGTATCATAAGGGTTCGTACCAGGGCAGCTCTTTTTCTCTGACCTCCAGATAGAAGATTAGGTTTTACATCGGGATCTTCAATACCCAACTTGATTAGCATAGCCCTGGCTTCTCCCTCCAGGTTATGATATTCCTCTTCTGCTTTTAATCCATGAATAACATTTTCAAGCAAGGTTTTATTATCATCAAATTCTGGTGTCTGGGGAAGATAAGTAACCCTTACCTGTCTTCCCTTAACCAAGTTGCCTTGATCCATGTCCTCAAGTCCAGCAATTATCTTAAGCAAGGTAGACTTCCCCGTACCATTTATGCCTATTACTCCAATCTTGTTCCCCTCATTGATTCCCAGACTAACATTATCAAAAAGCATTCGTTCTGTATAACTCTTACTCATGTTATCTATTGTTAATAAATTCATATATATACCTTTCTAAATCCATTGTTATTCGTCTATTAATAGTACTAATCTCTCTGTATCATAACATTTTTACAAACAACTTACACCTATTTTTTCTATGTAGCCTATTTGAATTCGAGTAATCCTATTGAAATTCTTGATTATTCCTAATTAATGGTTGTAAATAAATGTATTTTGTGGCAGAATTATAATATATAACATATTAGAAACTTATATGAAACTTATCTTATAGTATACTTATTACTGTTCATATATTTGATAACTATACTTTAATTTAACTAATTAGTAGGCACAAGATAAAAGCAAAATTTTATTAATGCAATAGGCAGAATTTTTTTGATTGCATAAATAATTAGAGTGGAGATTATTTTATATTTTAAATAAGGAGGTCATGAATTTGAAAAGAACAATACTATCACTCTTATTAATTTCCAGCTTACTCACTTTCCTTCTACTTAATTCACTAGTAAACACAGAAAATGTTATCGCAGATTCTTATAGTGGGGATGGTATTACCGCCGATCCCAATGATGATTGGCTACATGTGGAGGGCACCAACATAGTTGATAAATATGGCAACAAGGTTTGGCTTACTGGAGCTAACTGGTTTGGTTTTAACTGCCGTGAAAGAATGTTCCTAGACTCATATTCCAGTAATATCGTAGCTTGTATTGAAATGGTTGCAGATAAGGGAATCAATGTAGTCAGAATACCCATCGCCACTGATTTACTTCACGCATGGAGTCAGGGTGAATATCCACCATCTACAGATACAAGCTACAACAATCCTGATCTTGCTGGTTTAAATAGCTATGAACTATTCAATTTCATGCTAGACAACTTCAAAAGAGTGGGAATCAAAGTTATTCTGGATGTCCATAGTGCTGAAACAGATAACATGGGCCATAATGCTCCACTTTGGGTAAAAGGAGCTATCACAGAAGAAATATTCAAATCCGCCTGGGTTTGGGTTGCTAATCACTACAAAAATGACGATACAATCATCGGCTTTGATCTTAAAAACGAACCTCACACTAATACCGGTGACTTAAAAATCAAGTCACAAAGTGCCATTTGGGATGATGAGACCATTTCTAATCGCCTCATCAAGTTTTTGCTCGCTTATTCCCAAGGGTGACTATTATTAGTAAGTAATATTTAAATAAATATTATAACTTACAGTCCCCTCTCAAAACTTCCCCTCCCAATAAAATCAAATATCACATTTCTATTAACCATAAACCTATATCGTATTCTACAGTCAATACTTTCATAAACAGTACGGGTCATATTTCCTTTGACTGGTGCAAGCAAGTTATGTGGGTTCTCATCTATCAAGGTTACTTGCAAATCATATCCATTTTGCTGCACCCACAATTCACTTTTGTTATATCTCCTTATTTTCACTCCTAAATAAGTTGCCAGCCGATATTCTTTACCACCATAATATACAATTCCTATGCAACCCTTAAATGCTACTTTCCCAATCGGAATATCAGCTACTGATATCACAACTGCATTATTTCCTTTGGTACGCCAACTGCATTGTGTCCAAAGGTAATCTTTTGGAAACTCTATTCCTCTGTCACCCTCTACATACCCCAAGCCTTGATTAAATATAATCTCTCTCCCATTTACAGTTAACCTTCCTGTGATGTTATGGGTTAGACTATAAATACTATGACGACACTGCATAAAAGGAATATACTTAAATGGTCCCATAATATCATATTTTAGTGGTACAAACTTGCTAAATACAAGTTCACCTATCACTGTAACTCGCTCTGTCAAAATATTTAGAATTATGCCTTCTCTAGTAAATATGTTTTTACCAATTCGTACTCCTAGTTGTTTTTTAGCTGAGACTGCAAAATCATCAATTGGATAAGTAATGCTATCTGAATCAGTATTCATAATCATCTGGATGGAGGCCGACCTTTTTCCTTTATCATCTATATGAAAAGCAGGGATAAAGGATATGACCTCTGAATCATTTTGATTTCTAAAATACCATCCTTCGAAGTAACAGCTCTTTTTATTGGCCCCATGAAATTTAGTCATATATCCTGCCCCCACTCTGGTTAGTTTTCATTCCATCCTTTTCAGTTTGACACAATATTGAGATTTTATACATGGGCCTTGCTACGCTAACTTAATATTCATCACATCTATTCCAAATATTATTTCTCCATTATCATTGTTGGCATATAATAAATGCAACGATAAGCTTATCGTTGCATTTTAAAGCGATTATTCTATTATCGTTGTACTTCGATATACACAATACCATCTATTATGACTCACTTGAACTTGCTTCTACACTGGCAGCAATCGCTGCACACATGGCTGCTTCCTGTGCTGCAATAAGTGAAATTGCACTATTTAGCGCTGTGGATTGCATTGCATCAGTATTAATATATTCAAGCTGTGTTATAATTCCTGCGTACATCAATCTCTGCTTTGCTGTGACTGAGCTAAAGAAGCCAAATCCTCTTTGACGGGAGAGCCAGTTGGTGATTTCAATCATTTCCTGTGTTATTTTATCTTTTGAGCCATCTATCAAGGCAAGCACACCCAAAGTAGGCTTGAAAAAAGTAATCATATTTATATTTGCTTCACTCTATATACAGAATACAAAAACAGTGAACAATGATCCTGAATACGCTATAAAAGAATTTACTTCAGTATATAAAGAATTTCATGATGATAAGAACTTGTCGAAAAAAGAAAAACACATTGTTTATGCCATATATACTTGGCTTCTATACTTCCAAATTTCAATTCAATAGATTATTTTGAAATCAAACATACAAAGAAACTCTAAGTTAGTTAAATCACAAGTAAGCAATTTATTTAATACATAAGCCATAGATAAATATAACTATCTATGGCTTAAAATTATTAATAAAACCTTATCTGAACTTCATGATTTTTCCCATCATTAGTAAGCTTGATTTCATTGGTCTCTATCTTATCACCATCAAGCGATATAGAATAGTTAAAGTCCTTTAGTCTATAGAAGCCTTTCGGTTTATCAATTAATATTGTGTACTGGCTATCTAGGTATCTTAAAGTAAAGCTTATATTTTCCTCTTCATGAGATAATAATGGATTTAGAATCAACTTATCACCCTGGTACTCTATTCCTAGCATCTCAAAAAGGGTAAGAATAAGCCATGTAGATGTTCCACTTAAGGTAGGGCCAATATGCTCACCCGTAAAGCTATTGATATATTGGGTACACCATCTAGGATTACCGCAAAGCTCATAGGGATTATCTAATGTACTATAAGGTAGTGTCTTATCAACCATCCAGTATGCTAAGTCTCTAAGTCTTATGGCAAGATCCTTATTCTCTACCTCCTTAGCCGCCTTTATCATGGCTGCTGTAGCCATCATGGATGCATGCTTAAAGATACCTCCATTTTCCCTATCTCCTGGAAAATACTCTCCTGTAGCTGTACTCTTAGATACTCTTGATAGGTCTGTTGGACTCATAAGTACAAATCCAAAGGGCTTCTTTAGGTGGCTTTCAACCTGATTTAGCATTATATCTATCTGGTTCTCAGTGGCTTCCCCAGATAAAATTGACCAGCTAAAGGAGTTTAAGAAATAAGTTCCATCTATATCTTTGTCACTGGAAAATCCATCATTCTTTGCACCAAGATATGTTATGTCATCACCATAACGATTGAATAGTACACGGGCAAAGAAATCCTCCTTCCAACAATGCGCCTGTAGAGAATGACTTAATCTATCAATACTTGAGTCAAGCTCCTTTTCATAATCAGAATCATTCATAAGTTGGGCAAATTCTTTCATATGATCCATAGCTAATTTTAGAAGAAAGCCATTCATAACACTTTCCGAATATTTATCTATAGGCCCCTTCATATTCTCTTTGTCCTTACCTGATAAGTATTCAGAGTCAACCTTTAAGCAATCATTCCAGTCAGCAAAGTCTATAAGGGGCAGTCCATGTTTTCCAATAGATATCTTACTTGAATAATGAGTAATTGTCTTTAGGGTATCATATATACTTCTCTTTTTCCCATCTGTTTCTGGTATATTAATTAGTTGATTTAGAAAATCCTTGTCTTGGGAAAACTGGACATATCTATATATTGCTTGTAAGAGCCATAGTCCATCATCGGACCATTTTCCTGGCTCTTTACCCTCCCAAAAGAAATTATGGTAGCAGTATCCTGATTCAAATACCTTCTCAGCCCATTGTGTAAGTAATTCCTTTACAAAATCCTCTTTACCCATAGACATAAAATAATACATAGAAGCAAAGATATCTTGAATCTCTCTAAATCCAATCTCCCTATATCCCTTTTGTGTTAAATCAAATGACCTAGATACAAAGGTTTGATATAAAACCTGGAAGGGCAGGTTATTGTTTATGTAATTGTTATATTTCTCATTTTGCGATTCTACCTTAAGGTATGATTTATATTGGTCATACCATTCCCTATTATCTTCAAAGCATTTATCAAGCATATCTTTACTAGAGAATTTATCATGCAAGGCCCGTAACTGGGTAAATATAGTCTCATCAGCTACCACATCTCCCAATAAAGAGATAAGGCCTGCATATTGATCAGCTATAGCCTCCTCATCCTTATCCAAACTAAATTCCTTACCTAGTGAGATAAATCCTGGACCTTTTATACTTAGCTTATTAGATAATTTCATTAAGCCTTGAGGATAGTATAGGTTACCATTTCCAATGAAATCAGCATAATGGGTCCCTATTTCATCTGCTAATGATTTTTCTCCCTTTATATAAAACATGCCTGACATAAATCTAATGTCTTTTTGATAATTATTTGGATAGTAGTTGGGTATGTATGCCATAAAATCACCATTTTGATCCTGAACTATACCCGATTCCATTATAATCGTCGAATAAACCACGTCCTCCATGAATGCCCCGGGAGCAGGAGACCCCATCATACCTGTCATTACAATTCGCAGGTCTCTTTTCCTATCTGATGTGTTTTTGATTGTAATACGCTGTACCTCAGTCGCAATTGGTAATTCCTGATATTGAGCTAGCAAAAATATTCTTCTTTTTATCTGTAAACCACATTCAGTTATATATTCAATTTCTGAATAATTATTGGAGTGTCTGCATACAGCTGATTTGATATTGCCGTCTGTGGGATTAGCTGAATAAAAAATTTGCTTTCCCTTCTCTATGATATAAAATTGCCTATTAGCAGGGAATCCATTCTCTTCTGGAAGCATATCCCACCTAGTTGCCAATACCTGTGTAGCCGCATGGGACCTAAAGCTTCCACCCCCTAGCCTATCAACTACGGATTTGGGAGTTGTCTGCAAGGGATAAGGGAAACCCATCCTATTGCCTAACAGCATATTAGTAGAAAAATGTGGACTTGGCGATGGTTTTTTAAGATCTATGATATGGTCTCCATTAGCATCCAGAAAGCCTACCCAATTTCTATAATCTGATAGGAGATTTATAATTTTTACTTGAATCATATCATCGATTAACTTCTTTTCAATATTCCCGTTACAATATACATAATGAATAACACGCTGAGCTTCCCAGTCTATTTGTAAGAAATGAGATAGCTCTTTGGGTAAAGCTCCTAAATAGTTTCCTATAAGCTCATCTTTATAAAGCTCCTTAAATGCTGGTATCTGGTATACAAAATCTCCAATTACCATTATGTTTTTAAAACTTACATCTGTAAACTGATAGTCGTAGGATTTATCATTAAATATAAGCTCATTAAAATACTGCCGACCTAATGTTTTTGAATTACCCAGCATATCTCTTGCATTTAGCCTAAGCATTTTGTGTCCTCCTTTGTATTGTAATAATATTGGAGTAAAAATTGTTATTGTTTTTATATTATAAGGGATGTATTAACTAAAAACAATCATAAGACCTTATGAGATTTTATGAAGGATTCGGAATTACTAATTGAATAATGTCTTGACATGAAAAAGACCCTATATTAAAGGATGTGATTTCTTGTCAAACATTCATGTCAATGCTATACTAAACTAAAATAACTATTAGATATAATACAATAAAAATCTTATGCAAGGAGAACATAGTTATGAAAGAAATGCCACAAATTATCCTACTAGACGATGGGAGCAAAATATGGGAGAACAAGTTTGAGAAGTTCCAAGTAAAGGTATATATTCCAAAATGCGATTTGCCTACAGATATTATAAATTATGGTTTTATAACCCCTTATTTGCTTGTATTTGAAGAAAATAAATATACACTTGAAGAAGCAAAGGAATTCGCTGATGAAAGCGGACTAGCAGAGATTGCCCGTGAGTATGGAGGAAGTATTGTATTTATATATCCAACTAATGAAGGTGGCTGGCTCACAGCTCCTGATGATTTATTTGCCTCTATAATATCAGAAACGAAAATCAGCCAGTATTACAAAGATGGCCTAGCCATTATGCGTGATAGATTTACTGGTAACTGGGGTGATATATATATTAGAGCTGCATTGTTACGGAGTTATTTGTATGGCTTTGGCTCATCTGCAGACTATATTGCAAAGAATTGTCTAAAGACTATAAGGGGTGATGGCCTATACAGTAAAGGAGAAGATATTACTCCAGTTGTATGTATCTTGCAAAATTTAAGCATAATCCCAAAACCACAGAGAAGGGATATTCCTCTCATATCCATAGGCAATACTATAGATATTAACGAGGCCTTGAAAGAAGGTCTCGATAATGTGCTTATAAAGGAAACGGCTTCTTACATAGATGATTTCAATAACTTTATAAAGAAATATCGTCGTATGGTTGGATATCTGGATGTAGAGCCTGATTTGAAAGAAATGGGCATGGTAGTTGAACCTGGCTACCATCTAGTAAAAACCTCACCTGATAATAATGGTGATGATAAAGATACAATTGAACACAAGATAGGGTATGTGGCATATTACAACAAAGGTATAATGGATAGGCCAGAGGGAGCGCCCCTTCTACTGTGTTTTCATGGTGGTGGGGATTCTGCTATGTGCATGGTGGCCTTGTCTGATTGGCATTTGCTTGTTGCAAAATATGATTTTCTTTTAGTGAGTGTTGAAAACCACTTAAATAGCACTGCAACAGAGACCATGGATCTGATTGCACATCTAAAAGAGAAATATAATATTGACAGTGAGAGAATATATTCAACAGGATTCTCCATGGGTGGCTGTAAGACCTGGGATTTGTTTCAGGAATATCCGAAAGTATTTGCAGGCTTAGCACCTATGAGCGCAACATTTGATGTGGGTCTTAATGTATATGGTCAGCCTATACAAGATATCAATCAAGATATAGCTGTGCCAGTTTTCTATGTGGGTGGAGAAGATACCCCACTTCCTGAATTACCCTTTCAGGAAGCTAAATGTATGAATCGTATGGCCTATGTACTGAAGGTAAACAAGGCAAAAACCCAATATAATGTAAGGTATGAGGAAAGAGACAGTTGGATAAACCCTATATGGGGTATTGATGGGGATGTCATATGCAAAGCCAAGGATGATGTTCGAGGCAGTGTTCTTACTATGCATTTTTATGAAAGTGAAAATGGCGTTTGCTATAGTGTATTTGCTAGTGCCAGCAATCAGGCACATGAGATGAGACATCTCAATTGTGAAAATGCATGGAAATTCCTTAGCCAATTTAGACGCCTATCAAATGGTGAATTAGCAGGTGGGGTAATGGAAGATATAATAAGGGTATATGGGGATTAGAAGCAACCAGGTTCCACGCTCCGTGGAACGTGACAGTCATATATCAACTACGAAAGAGGTAACAAGATGCTTAGATTTTACTATATTATATTTACTGCTATTATCTTCAATAATTATTATCTCCCATTAATGTGGTACATGGGAAAACATACCGATAAATACTCAGAGGAGGCCTGTTATAAGCTAGGTCGAAGATATCTTCTCTTTCCTGAAGGCGGTTATACAGATAATAAGAATAGGCTCTTGGAATTTCATCCTGGTTCATTTAAAATTCCCCTTAAAGCAAAATGTCCGATTATTCCCATTGCAATTTATGATTCCTATAAGCCTTTCACTATTAATTCACTAAGGAGAGTGACTACCCAGGTTCATTATCTGGAGCCTATCCTTTATAAACAATACGCCAAAATGTCAACATGGGAAATTCGTGATTTGGTATATGAAAGAATTAGCAATAAAATAGCCGAGATTGAAGGTGAGAATCTGTATATAGAATCCAAAAAAGCTTTGTAGCTTTACCTTCATCTAGATAAATTTTCTTGTTTTCTGATAATATATAATAAATGACACCAAGGTTTTGCTCTTATAAATGCCCGCTTTTTCAGCGGGCATTTTATTGTGATATAATTAAAGTGATAATTTATTTAGTTTCAATATCCTAGATAATACTTCTTATCTAGGCTCTATCCCACTTACCACCACTCCATCAATCATTAGAACAACATGGTCAGTATTACTATAAGAATTATCAGATAAAGACCAAAACATTTTTGGAATACCTTGTAAATAATGTTAACAGGTGATACAATGGATAAAATAAAATAGAATATACATTTTTACTTATCATACCCACATGAATATGGAGAAAAACAACATGAAATACATTCAACATAAAGACTTTGCCCACGGCTTAAAACGCGGTCTACCTATAGCTATAGGATATATACCTGTATCCTTTACCTTTGGACTTATGGCTGTCTCAGGAGGAATACCTATATGGATGGCAGTGTTTATATCCCTGACAAACCTGACCTCTGCTGGTCAATTTGCAGGTACAAATTTAATTCTGCTTGGTGCAAGTTTCATTGAAATAACATTAACTACATTTATAATAAATATTAGATATATGCTTATGTCTCTTTCTCTGACCCAACGGCTGGAGCCTGGGATGAGTATACATAAGCGTCTTATGATAGGATATGGTGTTACAGATGAGATTTTCTCTGTAGCTTCAATGGAGGAAGGGACCCTTAGCTTTTCCTTTCTTTTAGGTCTAATAGTGGGTCCAACACTTGGTTGGACTAGTGGAACTGCTCTAGGTGCTATAATATGCTCTTCTCTTCCAGAAAGCTTAAGTAGTGCCATGGGAATAGCCCTTTATGGTATGTTCATAGCTATTGTCTTACCAGTTGCAAAGAAGGAAAAGTCAGTCACTATAATTGTTGCTATATCTGTAGCCATAGTCTGTATACTAAGATATATTCCCATATTTAATTTTATTTCATCGGGATTTAGAGTTATCATAGCCACAATCATTGGAGCCGGAATCGGTGCCTTGCTCTTTCCTATCACTGAGGATTCCACTCATGATCAAGAGGAGGGACAAAAACTATGATAAGTTTAGAATATGCAATAACAGCAGTCATTCTTATGGCAATAGTAACCTATATCCCAAGGGTTCTTCCTATAATAGTATTTCGCAAGGAAATAAAATCAAAATATATCAAGTCTTTCCTACGTTATGTTCCCTTTGCTGTCTTAGGAGCCTTAACCTTTCCGGATATTTTATACTCTACCGGTAACATGGCAACTGGTATATGTGGAACCATAGTTGCACTTATTCTCGCATATAAAGGAAAAAGCCTGGTTATAGTTGCCGTTGGAGCAATACTTGCCGTTTATATTAGTGGATTTATTATATAATTGTAGAGTCTTTTATTTGTGATTTTCTTACTTATATGAGAACTGCAGATAACACGAAGAAATTAAAATGAAGAGGTATTAGCTAACCTATTACCTCTTCATTTTTAGATTTTATCAAATTGAAGAAAGACATAGAGAAAACTAAAGCATAAATCTCTCAATAACTTCTGCCACTCCATCCTCTTCATTAGTAAGTGTGATGTGATCCGCTACAGCCTTAGCTTCATTTGTCGCATTAGCCATAGCTACTCCTAAACCAGCATACTGTATCATAGCCACATCATTTTCCGCATCACCAACAGATATTACTTCTTCCTGCTTGATTCCAAGCTGGTCAGCCACAGCCTCTACACCTGCTCCCTTATTAACACTCTTATCTAGGAATTCCAAGAAAATAGCTGCGCTCCTTACTATGGTGTATTTGTCTTTCACCCAATCGGGAATTAAAGGTATAATAGTATTTAACTTCTTGGGTTCATCAATAAACATAACCTTAACTATATCAATAGAGTCATCTAATTCTTCTATAGGCCCTTCAATAATGGGAATTTGATTTATACTAGATTCGACTCCAGTATACGGATTATCCTTAGGTGTTAGTACACTGCCCTGTGTTAAAGCATGAATATTAACCCCAAGCTCCTTACTTACATCATACAACTCCCTATAAGAACTAAGGGAAAGTGGCTTATTTATAAGAATATGTTTCTCATTGGTGGATTGAACAAGTGCCCCATTATATGTAACCACATAATCATTCTTATCATATAAATCAAGTAATTTTATATAAGGTAAGACTCCATTAAATGGCCTTCCAGTGGCAAGAACAATCTTCTTACCATTTTCTCTTAATCTCTTGATAAGCTCTTGACATCTATCTGAAATTTCCTTATCTTCATTTAATAGTGTGCCATCCATATCAACTGCAATTAATCTATACATATTATGCCTCCTAATTCAGTAATAATCAATTATATCAACTTCTATAAAACACATCTTATACAATGATATCTAGCAATATTTCAAAAGATATGCATAAGTTCAATTGCTTCTGAAAATATCATACATCAAACAAAAAAGCAAGTCGTATAAATTATGCAATTGTAAAAAATGAGCAGAATGATATAATATATGTAATTAGTTATAAGAGCTACAAAATATATTATATAAAGGAGAATGTGATGAACTTTATTAATTTGAACAATGATTACAATTCAAAGTCTAAAGTGTCCAGCAAAATACACATAGGTAAATATATATTACATATCAGCCTAATAGGTCTCGCAATATTTCTATGCTTCCTTCTTATTTCATGCCAAAAGAAGGATATTCGTAATATTCCAGTAATTGAACCATTAGAAGAATCTGAAATCATTAAACTATCTATAGAGAGTAAGTTTCTTGATAAAGACGTACCCATTATCATTTATCTCCCAAAGGGCTATGGTGACGGAACTGAATATCCTGTATGGTACGGCCTACATGGCCATGGCAATACCGAATCCATGTGGATAAATAATGGTATTACAGAAGCAGCTGATGAGCTTATAGATAATGGTGAAATAGAACCATTAATTATGGTTTTCCCCTATGTTAAGGATGCTAGTTTAAAAGAAATCGAAGCAGATATAGCTGATGATGGTAAGATAGATGAAAGAAATATAGATAAATTTATAAGTAAAGAGCTTATTACATATATTGATACTAACTATTTTAGCATAATATCATCAGAAGCTAGATTCATAGGTGGATTTTCAATGGGCGGTATGATGTCTCTTCGTATAGCATTTCACCACACAGACCTTTTTTCCAAAGTAGGAGGATATAGCCCAGCCATCCTTTCCTCTGACTATTCCGATAGGCAACTAGAAGGATGGCTCTTTCCTAATGATAATCCTGATGATATTAGTGATCTTGTCAGCTTTGCTAAAGAACATGGATTTGATAGACTTGAAATATATATGGATGCAGGTAAGACTAACGACCCCTTCACTGTTGGAATACAATCCTTGCATGAGGCTCTGCAAAAAAGACAAATAAGGTCTGAGTTCCAAATCTATGATGGTGGCCATTCCTTGCAGAAGGATAAGATAAAAGACTATCTAAAATTTTATGTTGGAATACAATAAATATTAAATAGTCTTTCCTGATACTTGGAATAAAGCTCCTCCCCTATGTAAAGTCACAATACTCAGCCATAAGGCAATATAATACTCCCTATTGTTTTATCCTAAATGTTTTTGGTGCAAGCTTGTAGGCAAGAATAAATGCCACTATTGCATATATAATGCAAAATACCGTTATAGCTGTACCAAATATCAACGTGGGTATCTTTATATCCATAGCAAAGTAACAGATAAAATATGTTACAAAATTTGCGATATTATATTGTAAGCTCTTTAGCTCAAGGTTAATATTATAGGGCTGAAACAAGTAATAAAGTACTATGGTATGTACCGAGAAAAACACCGACATTGCTAATATTGATATAAATAGTAAAACATAATTAATTGGGTTGTCTGTGCCACCAGTTATATATAATAGGCATGACAAGCCCAATCCTATTACTGTTGCTGGCATTAAGTTAATTATTATTATGTATTTAAGCCTTTCTACAAAGAGCAATAATATAGCTTTGGGCTGGCGATAAAAACGATAAGATAGCATACTATGATCACAATTCATAAACATAGCTTGAGTTATTACGTTACCACGATTAACCCAATACATAACAAATAGAAAATAAGGTAGTGATGTGTGCAAAACATTATTAATCCCTTTTGAACTCTCTGAGTAAATTTTACATGCAAAAACAGCCACAATAAAAGCAGCGAAAGCAAGTAAGGTAATAAACTTGGCAGACTTTGTTAACAGCTTGGAATGACGCTTCATAAATAGGTCATTAAAATACTTATAGCCTGTCTTATTGCTAGTCTGACTAGGGTCCATGGTAATTTTCTTTTTCATGGCCAGCATGGTAGCCTTGCTTGTAAACTCCTTAGAAGACCTTATCATAAAATTCTCTGGCTTTAATAGGTTTTTGTATATCCTATTGTAATCATCAAATTCATGAATATACTTGTATGAATATATTGCCGGAATAATCATAAGTATCGTCAATATACAAAAAACCACTTCATTTATGGCATAACCTAAGTAAGGTGGTAAAATAGCCATAGCAAGTAAAACAACAACTCCTATCCACAACAAAAGTGTTGGTTTGTTATCATTCTTTATTTTTTGCTTCTTCCTATATATAACTAGAGATATAGCCGAATAAGATAGCTTAACTGATACAAGTAGAACTGGTACTGCTAGGCAAGTTAGGATTCCTAGCCCACTTAGCATTCCAAAAATCAAGGAAAATGTTAAGAATCCTATAAACATTTTCATCAAAAAGTAAAGGTAGTTAGAAATTACATACTTACTTACATTTATCCTCATCATACATATGGCATAAAACTTATCCTTTGTTGGATTAAACATTTCTGTATTAATAAATCCACCTATAATCGTAAAAAATAACAAAATATGCACAAAGCTATCGGACTCGGGAGCTGACATTCCTAGGGCGGATAAATAGATTATAAGTAGATACAAGCCCTTATATAAGAAAATAGTTAGAAGTTCTAAAATTATCCCAATTACGCCTGCAAATAACTTAAGATCACGACTTGCATATACAGAGGTTGGCAGTAGCTTTTTTATGATTGGAAGCTTCTTTAGCCAAAAGATTATACCATTTACTTTATAGGCCATCTTAAGTTTAAATGATATTTTAAAGGTTTTTAGCATCCTCTTCACCTCTCAAAGCATTTATTATTCTTTCCTTAAACGAATTGTTATCTAGACTTTCTTTATCAATTTGCTCTAAAACCCCATTATTTAGAATTACAATTATATCGCAAAGATCTAAAGCTAGCTCCATGATATGTGTTGAAAAGATTATAATATGATCCTTTTTCAAATAACGAAGAATTTGCTTTATTTCATCTGCCACAACCACGTCAAAGGATGTAAGTGGCTCATCAAGTAGGAGAATGTGAGGATTTGCAATAAAATTAACTAACATCTGCATTTTATTCTTCATTCCGTGAGAGTAATCCTTAATTAACCTATCCCTATCCTCTAATTCAATGCTCACAATATCAAAATACTGGTCTATGGTCCTTCCATCCTTGATCTTGTCTTTATTAATGTCAATAAAAAATTTTAAGAACTCTCTTCCTGTCAAAAAATCCGGAACTAATGGACTTGATAATACATAGCCTATGTCGTCGGCTTCTACCTTCCTAATCATACCGTCTTCCTCAATTCTGTAGCTACCGCCATCAATATCCAAATCCTCATTGATACAGTTAAATAGGGTGGTCTTACCTGCACCATTCCGTCCTAATAAGCCATATATATTACCAGTTTCAAAGGTAAATGATGCACCACAAAGTACTTCCTTTTTTTCAAAGCTCTTCTTGATATCCTCTAAAATCAGTTTCATTGTTATACGCTCTCCTTAGTTTTCCTTTATAATTAACAATTATATCAATTGTATATTGTTATACAACTTATTCATCCACCTTAATATAATCCTATCTGTATTTTTAGTTACGTATGTATATTGTAATTTATATCCAAGAATTTGTCCATAGTCTTATTATAAAACTCTTACAATCCATGACTATTTCAACTATTATATACTCATAATAGACTTTGAGTTTAGTAGAGCTTTTTTATATAATAGGACAAAAGGACAAAAGGACAAACTTTTTTATACAAAAATAGGGTGAAACTGATATATGGGGGGTATAATATCAGTTTCACCCTTTTATTATTAATTTCGTATCAGATAATCAAAGGCACTTAGGGCCGAATTGGCTCCTGCCCCCATGGATATAATAATCTGCTTGTGGCTACTATCTGTGCAGTCTCCTGCTGCGAATACGCCTGGTATGTTTGTAGCATTGTTCTTATCTACAATAATCTCTCCCATAGAATTTCTATCAAGCTGACTACCAACCCAATCCGTATTTGGTACTAATCCTATCTGGACAAATACACCATCCAGGTCTATATGTCTCTCTGTACCAGTATCTCTTTCAATATAAGCTATACCATTTACTTTACTAGCCCCAGTAATCTCTTTTGTCTGAACATTCTTTAAGACTGTTATATTCTCAAGGCTATTTAGGCGTTCTTGAAGAACCTTATCTGCTTTTAATTCAGGCAAAAACTCCATAACAGTCACATGGCTGACAACACCCGCCAGGTCTATAGCTGCCTCTATACCGGAGTTTCCTCCACCTATAACCGCCACATGCTTTCCTTTGAATAAGGGTCCATCGCAATGTGGACAATAGGCTACACCCTTATTCTTATACTCTTGTTCACCTGGGACACCAATATTTCTCCAACGGGCTCCACTTGCTATTATGAGGGTTTTACTTTTTAGAACTCCACCATTTTCAAGTTCCACATGAATTAGGTCTTTCTTATCGATATTCTTTACCCTTTGACCCAACATAATATCCACATCATAGTCTCTAACATGTTCTTCAAAGCTTGCCACCAACTTAGGTCCTTCAGTATATTTTACACTGATAAAATTCTCAATACCTAAAGTATCATTTACCTGTCCGCCAAATCGTTCAGCCACTAACCCAGTTCTGATACCCTTCCTTGCAGCATATATTGCTGCACTAGCTCCTGCAGGGCCTCCACCTATAACAAGTACATCAAAGGTCTCCTTATGGCTATAGTCAATGTCACCCGAAGTAGGATCTAGCTTACTAAGAATTTCTTCCAAGGACATGCGACCACCAGCAAAGAATTCACCATTTAAATATATGGCAGGTACTGCCAAAATATCTTTACTGTCTACCTCCTCCTTAAAGGCAGCCCCATCAATCATGGTATGACTGATATCTGGGTTTAATACACTCATTATATTAAGTGATTGAACAACTTCTGGACAATTGTGACAGCTTAAGCTAATATAAGTTTCAAAGTGAAGCTTTCCCTTAAGCTTCTTAATCTGGTCTGCAATTCTGTTATCTATCTTCGGAGGCCTTCCACTAACATGTAAAAGTGCCAATACCAAAGAAGTAAATTCATGACCTAAAGGAATACCTGCAAATGCTATTCCAATATCCTTATCAGGGCGGTTTATACTAAAGCTAGGAGTACGATCAAGCTTGGTCTTCTCCACTTTGATTTTTGATGACATTGTAGCCAGCTCTTCCACTAGACTCATCATATCCTTTGATACAGAATCTGTTCCAGCACTAACCTTAATCAGTACATCATTTTCCATAAGCTTAAGATATTCATTCAATTGATTTCTAATCTCTGTATCAAGTATCATATCATCGCTCCTTAGATTTTACCTACAAGGTCCAAGCTTGGCTTTAATGTAGTAGAGCCTTCCTTCCATTTTGCTGGACATACTTCATTAGGGTTATTTCTTACATACTGTGCAGCTTTAATCTTGCTAACTAGAACATCAGCATCTCTGCCAATATTACCAGCATTTATTTCAACTGACTGAATAATGCCATCTGGATCAATAATAAATGTTCCCCTGTCAGCCATTCCATCCTCTTCTATTAATACATCGAAATTGCGGCTTATTGTATGTGAGGGATCACCAATCATGATATAAGTAATCTTTCCAATGGTTTCTGAGCTATCATGCCATGCCTTATGTGTAAAATGAGTATCTGTTGATACAGAATATACCTCAACTCCCATACTCTTTAAGGTTTCGTAATTATTCTGTAAATCCTCTAATTCAGTAGGACATACAAATGTGAAATCGGCAGGATAAAAACAAACCACACTCCATTTTCCCTTAAAATCCTCTTCTGTAACCTGTATAAACTCTCCATTATGGTATGCTTGTGCTATAAAAGGTTTTACCTCAGTTCCTATTAATGACATAATTATTCCTCCTTATATATTATTATTTTAGTTTTTAAATTAAAAGTTTTAATAGTAGTAATCATTACTGATATTGTTATTATACTTATCCTTCATACTTATGTCAAGCCTATATTTCAATATAATTTAAAATTTATATTTTAATATCAGATTTTACTCTTGAAGAGTCTGTTTATAAAACAAAAAAGCTTATAGATGAATTTACTATTTCATCTATAAGCCTATACTTGTATTAATTTGATTAGAACCTATCATATTCATCTAAAAACTTTTTAAATTTACTTCTCGCAGCCTCTATCTCATCTCTTTCCTGCGATTTTAAGGCATACTCGAATTTATGTATCTCATAATCTATTATTTGCCGATCTCGACTTAATGCTTCCTCATAAAGGCGTTCACCGCGAAGTAATAAAAGCTTATTTTCTTCTCTGTCTCTTGGTGCAATCTTCAAGTATGACAACTCCTCAAAACATCTTTTTATTTCCTCATCTGTCATATCGGTGTTTTGCCCCTTAATTAGCTTCTTAACTGTTTTTTCAGTTGATATTACCTTTACTACTACTTCTAGAATGGAATTTACATCATAGGTATAGGTTACATCTATTGCTTCTTCACCTTTTTTAGCCTTTGGGACAGAAACATTTATCTCACCTAGAGATATATTATTGGCTGCATACCTACTTTCACCCTGAAGGATATTTACACGGATTTTCTCTTGATTATCATATACAGTATATAGTCTTTCAGTACGACTAACAGGAATTGTTGTGTTTCTTTCAATAATTGGACAAAAATGTCCTTTCTCAATCCAGTTAAGGCCTAAGTCAACTACAACCTTATCAATATCCTTAATTCGAATGTTTGCATCAGCAAGACTCCTTCTAATTGGATTCCGGATTTTCTCAAACAATTCCTCACAGTCTGCCTCATAGCTAGCTATATCTTTTGAAAATAATAGCTCCTCATCCTCTACCATAAATGTTTTATTTATTTTATCTGACACTGACAATTCAAGCTTGCATATTTCCATTTGCTTGTGAATATATTTTCTAGTCTTATCAGAGAGTAATTCCTTCTTTATATGAGGATTTTCTTCATAAAAACTCTGCTCTAATACATTAGTAAAATCCTCTCCACCAAGAAAGTTATCTCCTGCAACTGCCCTAACCTCAATAATTGAATTAAATAATTCTAGGATTGATACATCAAAGGTTCCTCCACCTAGATCAAAGACCATAAACTTTTTATTGGCCCTATCCTGATAAAGGCCATAGGCAATAGCTGCTGCCGTTGGCTCACTTATAATTCTATCAACCTTAAGTCCTGCCAGCTCTCCTGCACGGATTGTTGCCTTTCTTCTTATATCATTAAAATACGCAGGAACACTTATTATAGCTTCAGTAACTGTTTGTCCTAAGTAAGCCTCAGCATCCTCTCTAAGTGCACGAAGTATAAATGATGATAGTTCTTCAGCACTAAATTGCTTGTTTCCAAGCTGAAACTTACGACTACTTCCCATATCCCTCTTGAATATACTGGCGCTAGTTCCGGGAAATAAAAGCTCCCTCTCCTTTGCCGTATCCCCTACATATATCTGATCATTTTCATCTATACTTACCACAGAGGGGGTTAAGTTTTTTCCAAGACGGTTTGGTATAATTCTTGGACCATCCTCGGTAAAATAGGAGACTAGACTGTTGGTAGTTCCTAAATCTATTCCTATAATCATTTACTTCCTCCTAGGCTTTATGCTTATCTCTAGCATTTTTCAGCCTTTTTATATAAGACATATCACTTGGATCTTGGTCTGATATTATCTCATAGCATTCTATAGCCTTATCCATCTGACCTCTTATTTCATATAACATACCATATATTTCGTAAAGTCTTACGCATTTCCTATATATACACTTTTTACACGGGCTTGTATTAAGAGCTAAAGAAAGAAAATGCTCTGCCCTATCATTTTCTCCCATAGAGAGATAGATTGTAGCTAGATATACCAAATGCTCTGTCCTGCTAGCTGGATATTCATAATACTTATCCACGTTTTCATATAATTCACATATCTTTTGAATAGCAAGATCAGCTAAAGACTTTGCTTCTTTCTCATACTTACTTCTCTTGCTCCTTGATAGTCTTTTCGAAAAAAGTATTATATTCCAATATAATACAGCTGACCTTCCATATACATCAATATAGGTTTCCTCATCAAGATTTGAGAGTTTCCTAGCCTTATTCATAATTATAAGTGCATATCGGAATCTCTTATTAAATACAAGAAACTCTGCATAGCCCATGTAATTATCCGCATTATGTCTACCTAGTGATGACAAGTAATACTTATTTGCTTTAAACACCTTTTCCTTCAAAAAATATATGTCCGCCAAATTGGCTTTTATTTTATCCTCATCATAGTCTGAGAACTTACTTAATTTATTAATCCACTCTATACTAAGGTCTAGGTCAAACTTGTCTTTATAAATATTAGATATGTTGGCTATATATTCCGCCTCATTAGGATATGCCTGGTGAAGCATAGTATAATATTTTAATGCTTCATCATAGTTTTTTAATATGTAATATGCCTTAGCTAGGTTGCTATAAGGTAGCTTTGACTTTTCTATACTTATATCTTCTACCACCTGCATTAATTCATTTATAGCTATATCCATACTTCTAATAAGCATATTAGTATATCCAGCATTGTTCAAAGCCGCCCAATTCTTAGGGTTGAGCTCAAGTGCCCTATAAAAGTCATCCAGAGCCTTTTCAAACTCATATGCATCTAAGTGTAGTAAACCCCTGCTAACATAATAGTATTCACTTTCATTAACTTCTAGTTGCTTATCTGCATAAGGCAAGGCTTTGGTGTAATAATCCATCTTTTTTCTTCTATTAAACATATCACGATAAATATCTACTGTTTTATCATTTGCATCAGAAAAACTTGGGTTGATATCAAGAGTTTTTTGAAATTTCTCTAATGCAGTCTCCATATCATTGATTTTTAAATAGCAATACCCTAATTCATAGTAAATACGCTCATTATTAGGCTCATCAATTAATAGACCATTAAATATATTAATGGCTTCATTATATTTCCTAAAATCTTTTAATAAAACTCCCTTTATATATAGGTAAAAGCTCTCTTTAGGCTTCTTTTCTATAATTAAATCAATTAGATGCAGGGCCATATCATACTGATTTAGACTAGCATACAAAAGCACCATCTCATAATCTAGGGTAACTGGATCCTTTATATCATTATCCTCTGACTCTAGCTTGAATTTTAACTTCCTACATCTATCTATAGCCTCTTCTCTTTTCCTATTGGAATCAACTGTCTGCCTTAGAATTCTAATGCAAAGAAGTTCAAATTCATTGCTATGTAAACCATTTTCCTTAACAGTTTTTTCTACTAATTTTGCATCTTCAAATTGATTATGTCTTAAATATACCTTAATGGCAAAAAGATATGGTTTTATAGCTGCAGGGTATATTTCAATAGCTCTGTGATAATCATTTATAACCTCCTGGTCCCTACCCATTTCATAGCATGCTTGCTGACGATGAAGGTAGGCTGGATAGTAGTCACTGCTTATATCAATAATCTTATCACACGTATCAATGGTTTCTTCAAAGTTGCCTATCTGTAAATAGGTGTAAGCAAGCCTTTCCATAGCCATAAGCTTATCATAGGCTTCCTCCTCCACTTCAATGCTTTTCTTGAAATAAGTTATTGCCTCATCATAGGATTCTAGGCTAGCATAGCAAAAACCAATAGAATAGTAGGCATTACTAAGCCTCCTATATCTCTTATTTGATTCATCACTATCATCTTTTTTAGTTTCAAGAATAGCGTCTACCCAAAGCTTAAGCTTATCAATAGCCAAGTCATACTTATCTAACGATAGGTAAGCTCTTCCATGAAGGTTAATATAATCATACTCCCGACGAGCCTCCTCTGGCAATTCCTCTAATATAGATATACACTCTTCGGATTTTTGATTCTGAAATAGACACCATGCTATTTCAATCTGCGTTTTGTAATCCTCTTTATCCTTTATGTCCTCCCTAAACTGACTTATTAAAGACTCATTTATTTTTATTAGATATTCATGGGCTGTCTCATTGCCACGATATATATCTACAAGATCTATGACTAATTCCTTAGCTTTGGTATACTCCTTTATATTATATAGGCACTCTATCATACCTAGCTTGGCTATATAATAATCCGGATATTGGTCTAGAATCTGTTGAAACAACTCATAGGAGGCATCATAATCCTCCTGCTTATTTTTTATTGTTCCATATAGAGAAAGAACATAAATATCATCTGGATACCAAGATATTATGTGATCTGCTATTGTTGTAGCTTCAGAAATCTCATCCCTTAGTAAATGATATCTAGCCTTTTCAACATCCTTATAGGGATGATATATAGCATAGCTATCTAATTGTTCCATAAGCTTGGGGCACTCGTCTAGCTGCTTTTCTTCTATCTTACTTTTTAAGGTGAAGTAGGTTTTGATAAATTCATCAACACCCTCTGACCCTTCATCCATAATCCTAAATAAATTATAATCAAGAAAGCCTTCAACACTTATTTGATTAATTATATAATTAATAAAGTTCTTAGGGAAAATCTCGTATAGCTGTTCCTTACTTGAGATTATATTAAACTCACTTTCTATCATCTGCCATATTTCATAGGGTAAAAAGCTATGGTCCATAAGAAAACCTAATAGTTTTTCTCTTGCCTCTATACTAGTATCAAGCTCAATACAGATATCATCACTAAAGAGCTCTTTCCAAGACTCCTCATTCCTTCTACTTTCAATAGAAGAATAAACTGCATCAACCTTGTCAATCCATAAGTCTACATCATTTTTTTCCCTGTCTGTTGATTCATCAGAACCTAACTCTAGTTCATTAGCAGTAAGAATCGCTTTCTCATATGCCTCCCTCAATCTCATAAATCCTTCTGCATCATCTTCTGGATTAACAAATACTAGTTTTTTTCGATATGCTTGGGTAATTAGGTCTTCATCCTTAGTTTCACTTACATCTAAAATGTCCCATATCTCTCTCAAGTCCATACTTAATTATTACACTCCTTAATAATTAATGTTTTAATATATTATGGTATATATAACAAGTATTTGTCAATCAAATATGCCATATTTTGCAGAAAATTTTATATTTTTTAGAATTATTAAGAAATTAACTACTAAACACTTCATATAATTAGTGATTTATGTATAATTCTTTCAAATAGTACAAATATTATAAAGCGTTTACCAAATACATCCAACTATATCTCCTACATTTCCTGTCTGTTTTTGTATCGATACTCACTAGGTGTCATATGAAAACTCTCCTTAAATACACGATTAAAGGTCCTAAGACTATTGAATCCAGCTTCATTACAAATATGTGTTATAGTCATATCCGTAGCTAGAATTAATGTAGATGCATAGCTTACCCTAATGTTATTGACAAATTCACTAAAGTTGGAATTAAGTTTGTTTGAGAAAATGCGAGACAGATAATACCTACTAATACCTAATTCTGAAGCTAAAATGTATTAATAACTATTATCCCATAATAATATTAGGAGGATAGGAGGAAAAATATATGAGTACAGTTAAAATAGCTATTATTGGTGTTGGTGACATAAGTTCAATCTACCTAGAAAATATAACTAACATGTTCAAGGAAATAGAAGTAATAGGCGTATGTGACTTGGTTGAGGAAAAAGTCAGAAAAGCTATAGAGACATATAAAATACCCAAGCAATACTATGATATGGATGAAGCAATGCAAGATCCAGAGGTTGACATTATACTAAACCTAACAAGACCAAATGAGCATTATGAAGTTACAAAAGCTGCTTTAAAGGCTGGTAAGCATGTCTATAGCGAAAAACCCCTGGCTGCCACCTTTGAAGAATGCAAGGAGCTGGTTGCACTAGCAAAAGAAAAGGGCTTAATGCTTGGTGGTGCACCTGATACATTTATGGGTTCTGGCATACAGACCCTGCCTTCTATTACAAGCACGGTGGCGGACCTATGATGGATATGGGACCCTATTACGTTACAGCATTAGTCAATCTCTTAGGCGGAGTGGCAGGGGTTACTGGAATGTCCAAATCCAGCTTTGACAAGAGAATCATAACTAGCAATCCTCTTAATGGTACCATAGTCGATGTAGATATACCCACCTATGTAACTGGGCTTATGAATTTTGATAATGGAGCAATCGCTACTATATTTACCACCTTTGATGTACATTATGAAACCCAAGCAAGATTTGAAATCTATGGATCAGAAGGAACCATGATCCTACCAGACCCTAATACCTTCGGTGGACCAATTAAGCTTCTTCGCCCTGAGGATGGTGGATACAAGGACATGCCTCTTATGTTCGATTATGCAGATAACAGCCGTGGTCTTGGTTTGGCAGATATGGCTAAGGCATTACAGACAGCTAGGCCTTATAGAGCAAGCTATAAGTTGACCCAACATGTATTGGAGATTTTAACTAGCTTCGATAAAAGTAGCGAGCAAGGAAAATACATAAGCTTAGAAACAACTTATGAAAGAGAAATGCCCATGAAGAATAACCCCTTGAAGGGCATCTTAGATTAACAATAAAAAACTGGAGCCAGGTACAAATTCCATCACCTGGCTCCTTTCTCAATAAATAATCCTATTTCTATACGGCCTATTTCTTACTAACAATATCTATTAACCCTTTATTACGAATCACGGAATCTCCACCAACCATAGGAAAGCTCATAAGCTTATATGTCCAGACAGCTCTTCCAATTCCACATTCTATAAGAAGTTCACTTAAATCTTTGTGCCATCTAAGGTTACTTTCCATAGGAACATGATCTATTACACCATATTCACCGCAATAAAGTGTAACCTTTCTCTCCTTAGCAAAGTCAATAGCCGGTTGTAGATATTTTCTAAGGTAATTCTTATCTACTATCTTATCAAATGTGTATTGACCCTTGAATTTATCATCTTTTGAAAGATATGCTTCATATGTATTCTCGTCAGAAGGATAGTCAACCTCAAATTCTAAATCCTTAAGCAAGGGTTCCCAGCTAGCCTTTTGATGGGTAAAGATGTGAGGTTCATAAAAATGAAAGGTATATACCAGCTTATCATCATCTATCCTATCCAGTTCATGAAGGGTGTTCACACTGTTATAATGATTACCACCGATAATTATTACTCTTTCCTTGTCAATCTCACGAATACCTGCCACAGCTTCTTTACTAAGCTTATTCCACCTGTCACTATTTGGCTCTACTATCTCGTTCAATAGTTCAAACACTACATTAGGCCCATATCCTTTATATCTTTTTGCAAATGCCTGCCACAGACTGATAAATCTTTTCTTCATATGGTCGTCCTCAAAAAGACTATTTTCACTTAGAGAATGAAAGGCATAGCCCGGAGCCCTATGAAGATCTAGAATAATATTAAGATTACGCTTTTCACACCAGTTGATACAATTATCAATATAAGAGAAGCCCTCCTCCTTATACTCAAATGGTCTATCATCATCTTCTAAAACCATATAGTCAATAGGAAGTCTTACATGATCCATACCCCAACCAGCAATCAGCTCTATATCTGCTTCAGTAATAAATGAATCAAAATGTTCTTTCTTAGCTTCTCTGTATTGAGATATCCAACCTCCAAGATTTACTCCTGCCTTGAATCCATCGAATTTATTCATATAAAAATCCTTTCTATTTATAATATCATTTAGACAATTGCCAAACTCCGAAGTCCTTGTTAATTGTGCCTGGCATGGTTTGTTAAACTTGCACTAAATCATAAGGTAAATATAGAGTTTCACAATTACTCACATGATATCATTATATAGAAATTTTCCTTATCTAAGCAATGGATAAAACATATACTATCATGCAATTTCTTATCGAATTAGGATTAATCATACTTATTTTTTAATCTTGAACTCAAGCTTCCTATAATTGTCGGCATTATCCCAAATCTCAAGGACATATTCTCCGTCCAGATAGAAATATAAGGTTGGACTTACAACAGCCTGCTCTATATTATTTACAACCAGCCTCTTAACCCCTGATACATTATCATTAATCTGCGCAATTACAATATCATTATAGGTTTTTTTGTTCTTAATATTAGTAGTTGGTGCTGTATAATCTATATTGAATTCAATTTCTCTTCCATTACCAAGCTTGTCATACACCTCAAGAACATATTTCCCTTCATCCTTAACCTCAATACCGGTCTTTACCCTCTTTCCGTTTAGCTTGGTTTTCTTATTATCTATACCACTTTGATCATCTGACCAAGTAATAGTTACAGGCTTATTGTAGGATAGGCCATCTTCAACACCTTCAATTTCAGGCTCAGTAATATCAATATTTGTCACCTCTATCTTTTTCATGGTATTGTTGCCCTGCAAATCAGTAATTCTTACACTATATACGCCACTATCCTCTGCTGTAAATGTTTCTCCGTCTAATGGTATATAAGCCTTATTCTCACTTGACCAATAAGAATCTCTATTTATTAATGATTTTTTTACATCCCTAAATAGAACCACAATTTCAGAATAGTCAATACTGGTGTCAATATTAATATCCATAGGCTCTGTAGTCCAGGCTTTTTCTTCAGATTTTGTGAGCTCAACATCATAATACATGGGACTTATATTTAAAGTCGTATTACCTAATATGCCATTCAACCTAACATAATAGCTACCTGGCTCCAACATATATGTTAAGGTTTTCTGGCCTCTGTCAGTAGGAAGATAGGAAGCTTCCGCCAGATATAACTCATTACTATCATACAATGTGCAATATCCAATTCTTTCATCCAGAGAATTTGAAGCATCAAATGAATATCCAATCGTTACATTTGCTCTTTTTGACAAAGTAAATGAATAATAATCACTTGGACTAATGGTGGATAAAAAACCTCTAAAAGTTTCATTTAATTTTATGGAATGACTGCTAACAAAGCTCGTTGTGGTTTTTGACTCTTGGGTTCTTGATTTCTCAAATAATAAGGCTACACTTACCGAAGTATAATTTCCCTGGTTAAAATTATTTTCTGTAAGCATATCACCGTAGCTACTAAACATATAATAGGTTCCCTTTTCCAAAAACCATGATATAAGAGTTTCTTCCCCTGTAAAGTACCCTATCTTACCAATTATATCTTTACCATATATATCAGTACTAATCCAGACACTACCAATTGATTTGGCTCGGATATCCTCACGAAAGATTGCTCTTACTTCCCCCGGTGAATCAATCGTAAATTCTGTCCTATTAATATAGGTATAATGATAATAATCAACATTAGCCATCTTAGGGTAGGGTGTGTTATCTATATCATCCACAACCTGAAGGGGTATTTGTCCCACTACGGAGGCTTCAACCTCCTGGCTAGAAACACATAACACAAGACCAAATACCATTGCACTAATTAACAAATATCTTCTCAATAGCTTTTTCATATAGACCTCCATTCATTACTTAGCTTCATCCACTGCCTTAATTACAATAGTGTCATTCACATATTCCAAACATACTTTATTGTTTTTTACACCCATTTTCTCTAACATTTCATTTGGTAATTGCAACCGACCTGCCCTATCAAGTACAGCAAATTCATCATGGTCTTCTTCAAAACCTGTGACATTATCCAAATCACTCTTATAGCTTGACCTAGCATGCATTTCACTACTAATCTTGCCATCTTGTATTGAAACAACCCGGTTAACCTTCTTGGCTAGACCCATATCATGGGTTACAATAATAATTGTTGTTTTTAAATTTCTATTAAGCTCACGAAATACATCCAATATATAGTTTGATGTCTGTACATCTACTGAGCCTGTAGGTTCATCAGCCAACAAAACCTTTGGATTATTGGCTAAGGCTATAGCTATAGCAACTCTTTGCTGCTCTCCCCCTGATAATTCTCCTAGACGGCTATACTTTTTATGACCTAATCCAACCATCTCAAGTAACTTCTGTGCTTCTTCTTTACGTTTTCTATTACTAGTAAATACCATAGGAACTTGTATGTTTTGAAGAGCATTCAAGTAGGGAAATAAGTTTCTTGCATTATTCTGCCATACAAAGCCCACAGTTCGCTTTTTATACTCAATCAGATCCTTATTACTCATCTTAAATAGGTCTTTACCATCTACAAACAATCTGCCTGCCGATGGTTTATCCAGCCCTCCTACCATATTGAGAAAGGTAGATTTTCCACTCCCGCTTTTACCTACTATGGCCATCAGCTCTTCCTTTTCAACATTCATATCCAGTCCCTGTAGGGCCATGACCTCGCTATCTCTTGTTTTATAGATTTTAACAAGATTATCGCATTTTATAATTAATCTATCATCCTTATTCTCGCTCAATAAAACCACCATCCTCTAACTCGTATACCCTATCACCGATCTCCATAATACCTACATCATGAGTGGCCATTACAATTGTAACACCTTCCTTGTCTGTAAGATTCTTAAATATCTTCATAATCTGAATAGCAGTATTTGTGTCTAATTCAGCTGTTGGTTCATCTGCAAATACAATCTTAGGCTTATGTACTATGGCCCTTGCTATTGCTACTCTTTGCTGCTCACCACCTGATAATTCCTGAGGCATATGATAGATCCTAGCCCCTAATCCAACCATTCGCAGTGCTTCTATAACAAGCCCTTTTCTATTCTTCCTAATACCTGCTAATCTTAGCATATACTCTACATTCTCATATGCATTCATGGTAGGTATTAGGGCCACTGATTGAAAAATAAAACCTATCTTTTCTCTTCGTAGTAAGCATCTTTTTCTTTCACTCATCTGGGTAATTTTCACATTATCGAATAAAACCTCTCCAGATGAAGCAAAATCCAGTGCAGCCAAGATATTCATCAATGTTGTTTTACCTGACCCAGACCTTCCCCTTAATATGGTCAACTTGCCTTGGTCTACAACCATATTAATATTTTTTAATACATGCAAGGAATCACCATTTGGCAAAGTAAATATTTTGTTTAATTCATTTGTTTTAATTATATGTGCCATATGTTAATCCTCCCCTAATTTAAGTGCATGAGTTATCTTTAAGTTGGAGATAAGCTTACCAATAAGTAACATACAAAGCACTATCATAACACCTACAATCATCAGTATCCTAATTCTGTCTTCTTGTAGATTAATAACCTCCAAGGGGATTATCTGCTCAGATGTAGTATAGGCAATCTGAATTAATGGGACATAAAGCTTAGATACAATATTACCTATGATAAGACCAATAAGTATTGGAATAACAGATAGGAATAATTGCTCCTGAATCAACATCCTAAAGACCTCTAACTTACTCATCCCCATTGCTCTAAACACACCAATTTGCAGACTTCTAGATAAAATTGATAGTATCCAGAATATCAAAAATCCGACAGCACATACTAAGAGGATTACTATAAACCCCAATGTAAGAACTCCATTGGTTCCTTGAAAGAAGGGATCATTGTTTTTATTTATTATTTTTGATGATAGGTCCTCAAACACCTGATACTCTATATTATTGTCTCTGGCAAAATCATATATAAATCCTGTAGAATCCTTTGCTTTAATCCATACCTCATAAGGCATAATCCCCCATGAGGCCTGTAGCTTAGAAAGATTAGCAACAATCAAGAATTGATCTATCTCCTTTACCACCCCATCCCCATCCTGCTCTTTAATAATAGGCTGGTAGCTGGGCCAGTAATCTACAAACCCGGTAATAGTACTTCTTCCAGACCCATTGTGGTCTTGATAGGATATGATGTCTCCTAGCTTATAACCATACTTTTCTTTAAAGTTGGAAGATACTATAACCCCGTTCTCATCCTTTGCTAAATCATTTAGATAATGGTACCAATGCTTATCTAAAAGATTGGTTTTAAAGTAGGCCGTCTCACCAAAATCTTTGGTATCAATTCCCATTAACTTTGTATTTACCCTACCCTTATCAACTGACACCTGAACATTATTATTTACAAAGACCTTTGTGGCCTTATCTACCCCCTCTAGTTGCAAATATCTATTAAAGTCTGGTTCAACATAATAAACATCCAAGCTACTTTCATTCACATTTTGTCCTAGTTCCCTCATAGTCGTTATATAAATCTCTATACTATCTTCATTACTTTCCCATTTTTCTTTTAATACTAGGTCAGAGGAAGTCGAATAAACCAATCTATTCTCTTCATTTTCATTAATTGTTCTAGCTATTGATGCACTATATATACCCAGTGAAACAGTTAGTATTAAAAATAATATAATAAAACCTTGATTGGCAGATCCCTTTATAACCTGCTGAAATGAAGCATAAGATGAAGGACCCCAAAGCTTTATACCCAGCTGATATATTAGCCTAAGAAGTATTGGGAATATACCTTGTACTATAAATGCTGCTCCTATAATAAAGAATATAGAGCTTAAGAACAATAAGGGGTCTAGGCTTGTATCTAAGTCTGCCACCTGCATTAAGGCATTAGCCTGGATCCTAAAACTATATAGACCGTATATGCCTATTCCTAAGAATACAAAGCCCATTACAAAACTTCTAATTATACTGCCTCGGCTTGATCTATTGAGCTTTCTTTTATGGGAGACTATAGTTTCTCTTGTATGTATGAATGCTAATCCTAAGCATATAATTATTGAGCTTAGTCCACATAATAATGCCGAATATAATGCTCCTTTAGTAAGCTCAATCTCCAATGATGACCTCGATACGAACTCTAAAAATGCATTTGCATTACCCAGGGCATAGCATATTAATAAGCCCAGAGGAATACCTAACAATAATCCTATGCTGGCCATTATCAGTCCTTGGATTAGATATATCAATATTATATGTCCATTAGATGCTCCCCTACTCTTGAGTACTGCTATGTCCCCTCTTTCTAATAGCATCATCTGATTATTTACCATATAGATAAAGATAAGCAGTAGTATAAGAATAGGTACCTCTAGAAGAAATAATATGTTTTCTAATTTATGTTGCTTAACTTGAAAGTCCTTAAGAGTTTGACCAAAATGTTCTACATAGTGATAGACATCAATCTTTTTTATTGTTTCACTTAGGTCCTCTAATGTTGTTAGAATATGGTCAACTTGATCCGATTTTATATTGCTATAATCATATAAAACATACCACACACTATTCCATTTTTGCTGAGGATTTTCATAATCTACGAACAAGGATTTGAATAATTCCTCATCCATATAAAACTGTCTACTCATTGAGTCAGGACTTTCCACCCAATATAGGTCCTGTTCATTGGAATTTTGAAAAACCCCCACTATCCTAATTTTATAAGGGTCCCCATCCTCATTAAGAACATCAGCAAGGTAAAGCTCCTTACCTATCATTAAATCATGCTGTATCATAGCACTCCTGCTGACAATTACTTCAATAGCACCATCTACTAACTGATTGCTATACATATTGCCAGACATAAATGTACTATGGTCTTCAATATCTGATAAAAAAGCCAGATCAAGCACATAGGCTCCATCTTCCTTATCATCTGGACTAAAAAGATAATTAGTTCGAATAAAATAGCTACTTATTATCATTCTCTCATCTAATTCCATTGACTGTGGTAAATTAGCTACTATTTGTTCTAGCTGCTTAACCTTTCTAGCCACGCTACGATCAGAACGAATTCTATCCATACGAATCTCAATCCTGTTTTGTAATGGATAGATTCCAGTTTCAGTCATGTAATTGTTTAAATCTCTGACAAGAACCCTATTTAAGACTGCATTAGAATAGACTATATTACCAACTATCATTCCGATAAGTAGAACATTACCAATTATCAAGCTAATTGCTATCCATTTTTTATTCCAAATTTTTCGTATAACATATACAAGCATAATTGATCTCCTCACTATGACCAATACCTGGCAGTAATTAGGATTTAATCTACTATTATTTTTTGACCTTCAGTTAATCCATCATATACCCACATCTCAAGACCATTATTGCGTCCTGTTATATATTGCTTATGTATATCACCTGTCTCATCATAATAATATATAAAACGCTCTTCATTATTAAAATTAACTGCATCAAGAGGGAGGACAAATACATTGTGAAGATATACAGCATCTGCACTTATATTTGCTTTTGATATAGTAGAATAAAGACTCTCATCATCTAGTTTTATAAACACCATACCAGTACTAGCCTTGTTATCTAGAACCGAGTCAATGGATATAACTTTACCCTTATATACTTTCCCTTTATTCTCTTGACGACTAGATACCATGCTAGCAGAAACATCAAGGTTATACCATAACTTGTTTGCTCCTGCCGCAGATCCTACTAAAACCGCACTTTTAACATCATAAATACGTACTAGTTCCATATTTGGACCTATTTGCTGGTCTTCACTAATATTATCATCCGTCTCCACCATACCGTCATATGGTGCGTATATGTATTTTGGGTCAGAGTCAAGTTCCATATCCTGGATTTCTTCCTGTAAGGCCCTGATTTCTTTTTCACTCTGGTCTCTAAATTGCTCATAGGCTATTTCCATTTTTATTATACTTAGGTTAAGGATTTGGGCATCTATTGTAGTCTGGTCCATCTCCTGTAGGAAACTTCTATTTTCAGCAATCTGAGCCTCTCTTCTTCTTAGCTCTAAGTCATAGTTCTTTTTGTTTAGTTGAAGTGCTAATTTCTTTTCTTCAACAGCTATATAATCAAAGGGTATCCGATAAGACAAGAGCCTATCCCCCTTTTCTACTATTTGCCCATCTTCCACAAGGTACTCTATAAAGCTTGCTTCCGACTCCTTTATAGCAAGACCGTCGTTTCTTAAAAAAACCATTTCAGCATTCATAACAGCACCTTTTTCTATATAGTCACCCTTAGTCGCCTCTATAACCTTATTTGGTGATTTGTCCTCACTGGCACTTACTGGTTTAATGGCTAGCAAGCCTATGAATAAGATATTTATCAAAGCCAATCCAAATAACTTAAATCCCCTTGACATATACTTCATCTCCTTCTTCTAGCCCACTAATAATTTCTACATTGATATCTGTTACAGTCCCTGTTTCAACACTCTTTCTAACTAGATTGCCATCGATAATCAAATATACAAAGTCCCCACTAGCATCGCTATATAGTGCATTTTTAGGTAAATATTTAACATCCTTAACCAGCTTTTCCTTAACATTAATGCAGGCATAAGTTCCTATCTCATAGCTAATTTCTTCATTTAAGATGAATTTACTCTCTATAGTTACACCACCATTTTTCATCAAGATAGTTTCATCTGTTGTTAGTGGTACATATTCAATTTCATAATCCTTTCCCTTTATGGTCGCATATACCTCACTGGCATTTCTTATCTCACTTTCACTAATAAAGCTAGTCTGCAAATGAGCTTTAGAATGATTTGTTATAATAAATATAGTATCATAAGCACTTATCCGTTCATTAAGCCTAAGATTTTTAATATATACAATACTACCATCATAGGGAGCCTTAATTGTACTATTACTTAATTTTGTCTTTAATTCCTCTATCTTTTCTTCTATATTTTTAATACTAAATTCCTGCAACTCAAGTGCTTGCTTTTGCAATAATTCTTGTTTTTCAATATTTGCCATTGTCTGTGTGATTTCAATTGTTGTTGCTTGATCAGCAATCTTTTTTGCTAAATTTAGCTTTGATATCTCAATATCTAGATTTGCCTGTATATTTGCATATTTATTATTTTTTTTAGTTTCCTCTAGTTGTTTTTCTAACCTTGAAAGTTCATCTTTCATTCCCTCGTCATCAAACTTAAGTAAAACTTGACCTTCTTTTACCTCTTGTCCAAGATAAACAGGAATCTCTCCGACATTTCCGTCAATGATAGAATATAACTCTTGTATATCTGGATATATTTTTGCATCATAAGTGGCTAAATTATATATATCACCACGGGATACAACTGCTGTCATTAATTCCGTACCGACTGCCTCCGTCAGAATCGGTATATCCTCATCCTTACTTTTACAGCCGCTTAATATAACCATAGATATTATTAATATATATAGTAGCTTTCTTACCATGCTCCTAACCTCTTTCATGTAAGATATACCATGCCCTAAAGTTTATGATTCATCTAATCTAACTAATTAATTATAACTTTATCAGCTTTTTGCAAACCTGAGATAATCTCAACCTTTCCATCAGCCTTTAATCCTATCTCAACTTCTTTAATGCTTTTAAATCCACCCTCGTCCTCAATATATACAAAGGCTTTGCCCTCCTCTTCATAAACTGCTACTGAAGGCAGGTATAGGACATCATATAACTGTGTAAGTGTAAATGTGATTTCTCCCCTATCTCCACTTTGAAGAGAATTATTCTCATCCTCTACCTTAATATAAACTTCATTAATTTTTTTGCTTGATTCATCAGTATCCTCAGATTCATCTGGCCTAATAACAGTTCCTTGATACTCAGTACCTGATACTAATACACTCATACTATCACCTGTGTTAAATAATTCAGGATTTTGATTACTTACAACAAAAACCATGGTATCAGGGTCATATATAGATATAACATTCTTATCATTATTGGATCTATCATATCTATTGAAGCTAGCCACATATGATACTATTCCATTTATACCTGCAATGATTTGTCTGTCCCTTACCTCTTTCTCAAGGCTTTCGTATCGCATCTGCTCAATATGCAAATCATCCATGATTTTACTAATTGAATTTTCATAATTAACTATCTCTAATTCATACGCCTTAGCAAGCTGGTCCTGGTAACCATCTACATTCTGAAGCATCAGATAATTTTTCATTGCAAGTTCTTTCTTTTCTTTTTCATTAGACAGCCTTAGGTTTAGATGTTCAATATTCTTTCTTCGCGTTACAATCTGATTATTGATATCATCCATCTCTAAGTCAGCAAGTATATCTCCAGCTGCTACATAATCACCCTCACTTACATATATGTGATCAATTCGCTTTCCATTTACGGCGAAACCAAGCTGTTCAGTACTAAATGCTTCATATACACAATCGAATTTTACTTTTTCAATAATATCTCCTTGTATAACTTCAACACTTCGGTATGGCTTAACATTTCCTGTTGTGATTATAGGGGCATCAGGAAGAACCTCCTCCTTTGGAGCAAGGCTACAAGCTGATAACCCCATGGATATCATGATTAAAAATATATATTTTTTTGTCTTGTTTTGTATTTTAATCATTAATAACACCTTCTATAAGTGGTCAATTGAAAATTTCTTGTATAATTAATTTAAAGCTATATCTGGATGCAGTATGGCTCCCCAAAATGCAGGCTTTTGAACCAAATATTTATCAAAAAGCAATGGATAATTAGGGACTCCTGGCTTGTTTAACCAAGATATATCATCTGACATTCCCCAAAAAGTTACATTAGTTATATTGGCTATATCTTTGTCCTTAAAATGCTTTAACATGATAAATAAACGTTTGTACCTAGATGCCTGCTTCATAAGTTCTACTTCTGAATTATCAGTCAAATCCATATCTAATTCTGTAATATGTATTTCTAATCCTGTTTCAGCATATTTTCTTATAGACCGCTCAATATTGGCTAAAGATGGACTACTATGACCTAGGTGGCATTGAAGTCCAATACCATCAATTAGTCCCTTTTGCTTTAAAGATTCAACCATATCTATAATCGCACGCATTTTTAGCTCTTCTTCTGTATTATAGTCATTATAGAAAAGCTTAACTTCAGGGTCGGCATACTTTCTAGCATACTCAAATGCTTTTTCAACAAAGTCTTCACCTATAATCTGATACCAATAGCTATCAGTAGAACGGTAACCTCCATCCATACCATCTGATATTTCTATAGCCTCATTAACTACGTCCCATGCATATATCAAGCCTGGATAATGGGTCTGAGAATATTCCAATACATTTTTAATATAATTCTCCAAACGCCTTAACATTAATTCCTTAGATACAAGTGGGGCGTTTTCATCCTTGGAATAATCCTCTGCAAAAAACCATCTAGGAGTCTGTGAATGCCACACTAAGGTATGACCCCTCATAGGTAGGCCTGCTTCATTAGCAAAATCCATTAAGAACTCGGCGTTTTTGAAGCTTATCTGAGGATTATCATCATACTTAGGATCTGATATGCATTTCTCATAATCTAAAAGACTATCAGGCTTTAGTTCATTTCCTGTTGTAAAACTATTAAACTGGTCCTTTATCAATCCCTGTCGACTCTCCTGAGCTTCTGGAACCGTAGCCGCCACTCCAATTGTGAAATAATCCTTATATACATCCTTTATAGCTGGAATATCACCTCTTACAACACTGGTAACCTCTCTTGAAATAGCAATATCATCTATGTAGAAATCTGTAATATCTGCTGCGGCCGCATCATATTTGTTCTCAAAATAGAAACTTACAGTAACCATATCTTTAGGAATTGTAATTCTGCCATTTAGACTAGTCCATTCACCTCTTTTGGCCATAGTAGATCCTACATTATAATATTGATTACCATTAAGCTCTATCATACAATCAATCTGTACACTATCTGGTCCGTCATCATAAAGTACACTGGCTGTAACTGAGTAAACCTCACCTGGTATTATCTTATCAGTAAGTTCTATTATAGGACCATTCCAATGTGCCGTTCGTCCTGTGGTCAAAAGCGAATTAGAGCCCGAACTGGCCTTATTATTTACAAGCTCTATATGAGCATCTCCTCTTCCTTTAAAGGCCAACTCCGATGCTTCAAAGTCCTCACTTAATACTATCTCTTTTTCAACCTCTACATCGCCATAGTGGATAGGAGGCAATAAAGCATCATCATCCTTCTTATCTGTAGTTTCAATGCCATCATTCTTATCTTTTACTTCGCCTACATCGACTCCTGTATTCTCCTTATCAGGATCAAAAAAATCTGAGACTGGGTCTTGAGTTTCTACATCATCATTACTATTTCTATTGGTTTTACATCCCATAGAAAATAAAGCTAGTAATATAAATATTGTCAATAACGTTAACCGCACACTAGTTTTTGTCTTCACTCTTAACATATACCTCCTCTTATACACATAGCCTAATTTGATAATTGCAAAACTCACGAAACCCTTGTTAAGTTGTGCAAGTTAATAAAGACCAAAATACTATTTACTTCTTTTCATTGAATTTCCAATAGTCTAGTAGATATTCGCCATCTAAAAATGTAAAATAAATATCATGAACACCTGTCACCTGGGATACAGGAACAGTTACTTCAACAAAATTATCAAGTCCCTTTGTGTCACTTATATCTACATAAGCAATAGAATCACCATCAAGGCTGTCCAAACTTATCCTTACAGCTCCTCCATCACCCTGACTAGCAAAACATAGGGTTAGACTGTCGGGACCCTTTTCTCCAAAATCAACCTGACTTATTGATATCCAGTCACCATCTTTAGTAGAACCAAGATATACTTTTTTTCCATGGACATCTTCATTAACCTCATATGTTTTTATTCCTGCATTATTAGACATGGTTACTGCTTCCGTTTCTTTGTAGGGATTAAAAGGCATTAGCTGGTCCACTCCTGATTTGTTAGCTATTATAGGTTTTATTTTACCAGCCTCTACAAGTGCTTCATTTATGAATGTACACCTATATCCTCCCTTTATTCCCATTGCATCCTGTAAGACAGATGTATGATAGAACATAAAATATCTTCCACCAAATTCAATCATACAATGATGGTTGTTTCCTCCTGTACCAAAGAAATGTTCAGGATTCTTAAGTATTGAACCCATATAACTCCAAGGACCAAAGGGAGAACTACTTTTCATAGTAATAATCTCACCTGCTAAAGGCACATGGTCTCCTGTAGCCTCTGCTCTACTGGTAAAATTCGAGCAGTATGAGTAATAATAGCTATCTGCTATTTTATTAATTCCAGAGCTTTCAAACATGTAAGGTGCTTCTATAACCACAGCCTCACCAACCGTACTCATCATATCTGGACCAAGCTCAATAACCCTTGCAGTGTTAGGCCATTCATTTTTCCCTTCAGGTAAACCTCCGCCAAAATATAGATAAGCTTTTCCATCATCATCTACAAGCACAGCCGGATCGAATATCCAAACCACATCCTTTACATTAGGTGTGTTTCTGTCAATTAAAGGCTTTCCAAGTTCATCTCTAAAGGGCCCAATAGGACTATCCCCTGTTAAAACCCCTATACCACTTCCACTATTAGAAAAGTATATAAAAAACTTATCCTCTCCATCTATTTCGCACCATGCTACTGCAGGGGCCCATGAGCATCTAGCCCATTTTGAAGCTCCACCTAAGCCTCCCACGTGAATATCACCATGATCAGTCCAATTTACTAGGTCTGAGGATGATATTACCTTCAGTTTATTTATATCTTGATAAGTATTATCAATTATTTCACCATCTTGGTTATGCATCAATATATCATGTGTCATATATACATATACTCTGTCTTTATATACTATTGCATAGGGGTCTGCGCCAAAGTCCTGCGTTATTAAAGGATTCCTGTGTCCTATTCCTTTATAAGATAGTGTATGCTTAATATTGTTAAACTTTTCTTTTATTATATTGTCCATCTTGATTCCCTCTTTACTGTCAATATTATTAATAGGTCTGCATAAACAAAAAGGAAGGGAGGTTAATGAAGCCTCCCCTCCCTATTCAGTTAATTAGTCTACTTGTTTGCTTCGTCAACAAGTGATTGTACTGTTCCAGTAATTTCTTCAACTGCTTCTGCAGGAGTTTTTGCCTTAGCAAATACATCCCATATGAATAAAGGACCCATATCAAGACCCTCTACATAAGGTGAGAAGTCGTTGTTTTCAACTGCTACATCGTACATCATTGCAAGTGTTTCGTCTACAGCTCTATCATCACGGAACTTAGTATAATACCAATCTTTCCATGCATCTGAATCTTCATATCCTGGTACAGGATCGGTCCATAAGTTGTATGCGAAAGCTATTTTCTCTGCAGTTTCTTTATCAAAACATGCAGGGATTACTGCAGTATTATCATTGAAATATACGTTGTATTTGTTACCACTCTTAGGTCCCTTAGGGAATAATACAAATCCAAAGTCATCTTCCATAGAAGCTAACTCTTGACTAGACATATATTCCTCACCAGCTTGCATTGCAACCTTACCATCAACAAATGCAGGTCCAAACCAGTTCCATTCTGCATCTTCAGGTGCAGGCATCTCGTAACCCTTATCAATCAAGCTAATAACCCATTGTATTGCCTCTAGGAAATTAGGATCATTAAGTCCACTATAGAATTTGCCATCATCGGTTTTACCTATATATCTAGCATCGTTGGACATTAAAGCGCCTCTAAATATATTGGAGTTGAAGTTTGCCATAGCGTATTGATCTGTAATACCATCGCTGTTGGTATCTCTTGTTAAAACTTCACATACTTCTTCAAGAGCTTCCCATGTCCACTCTCCACTTGCTTGTAGATTGTAAAGATGGTCTGGATCTAAACCTGCCTCTTGGAATAATCTCTTGTTCCAGAATATACCTAATCTTGGCTCAGGATTTCCAGCGTTCATACCGTATATAGAATTTCCAACTGTAGTTGCTTCTCTAACGTTGTTAATCCATTTGCTCTCTGAGAAATCTAAGTTGTCAAGAGTTGCTAGGTCATATACAAGACCATTAGCTATAGGTGCTACTATCCAACCTGGATGTAGTAAGAATACATGAGCAGCAGGATCCTCTGCTACTGTTGATGTTGTAAATAATTCTTGCATACCATTCCAATCAGTTATAGCAACCTCTTTAACCTTGAAGTTATATTTATCCTGTATCATTTCACGATACTCAAGTCTGGCCTCTTGATAAGCATTACTAGGCTCAGCTGGTACTTCTGGTGACCACCAGTCACCGATGATGATTTCCATGCCACCAAGATCCATTGCAGGCTCTTCATCAACAGGATCGTCAACATCAGGTCCATTATCCACTGGGTCCGTATCAACATTACCATTGTTTTCTACTACTGGATCAGTTTCACTTCCGTCGCTCTTGTCATCGCCTTTTTTTCCGCATGCAGCAAGCATTGTAAAGCTTAATACAAATACAGAAATAAGCATTAGCAACATTTTAATATTTCTTTTCATACTTTTCCTCCTATTTATATTTGTTTTTTTATAGTAAAGTGTAAACACTTTCTATACATCATTACATTTTAATACCTGTCTGGCTTAAGCTCTCTACAAAGGTTCTCTGGGCTACTAAGTAAATCAATAATAAAGGAATAATAGCCATAATCATACCTGTTGATATCATCATCTGCCCATAAGCAACCGATGGTCTAGAACCTGTCCCTATACCTGTCATATATTCGGCTAGTAATTGAGTAATAGCTGTTAACCTCCTAGAAAGAAGCGATATCTTTCCTAAAAACATAGTTGAGTAAAATGAGTCCGTCCACTGCCATACAAAGGCAAATAGAAAACAAGATGTTATTATGGGCTTAGCATCCGGTAACATGATTTTTATAAATGTTGAAAAGTTACCACAACCATCAACATAAGCCGCCTCTTCTAATTCCTTAGGTACCCCTCTATAGTACTGCCTAATCAGGAAGATATATAAACCACCTTTCAATCCCATAGAAGTAAGACTCATAAACATATATGGTAGGGGAGAATTTAATAGATTAATTGTCTTACCTGTAAAAAACTCTGCAATTCCAAATACATCAAAAAATCTGAAATTAAGATATAATGATGAAAGAATTGTCTGGGGTGGTACAATAATTACAAGTACTACGCAAGCAAACCAAAACTTTTTTAAGGGGAAATTAAATCTTGCAAATCCATAACCAATAACCGTAGCAGATGCAACCTGTAATATACTGATTATCAGTGAATAAAATAATGAATTTCTTAAAGATTTCCAATAATCTATCAGGCTACTAACTAGCTTGTAATTATCCGTAGTAAAGTTTCTTGGTACAACTATAATAGTAGGATCATACAAATCCTTCTCTAGCATAAAACTCATTGATATTTTATTAAGAAGCGGTTGTATTATCAGAAAGCACAAACCAAATAGCAATATGGCACGAAGAAAATTATATGTTTTCCTAGTTATAGTCTTCTTTAGATAATAACCTTCTGATTTCTTGTTTCTATAAATAGCCAATTTCCACTTTTCTTTTATTCGTTTATTCATAATAATACACCCACCTTGAAGTAATTGCAGAAAACACAGCTATAATAACAATAACACATAGGAAATATACCCATGCCATGGCAGAACTAAAGCCATAATCCAACCTTATCATATTTGTACGAATCTTCTCCATGATTTCACTATCAGTTCTCATAAAGAAGTCAATAATGGTATAAATAACATTAACTAAGATAATTGAACTAACCATGGGTAAGGTAATCTTCCAAAAGCTCTCCCAAGCTGAGCAACCTTCTATTTTAGCTGCTTCATACATACTTTTTGGTATAGACTGAAGTGCTGATAGGAAGATGATTATCTGAATACCCGATGACAATACTACTTCGTATACGGAGTTCAGAATATCATACACAGTATTTAAAAACCTGGTTCCCATACCACTGTTTGATAATATTTCCTGTAAGCTTGCTGTAATATCAACTACATTAGAGTTCTCTTGAATATATGACTTCATTCCATCTAGCATACTGTTATTAAACTCAAGTCCTATTAAAACACCTGATGAAAGTATTACAGGTAGAAAGAATACGGCCCTTACAAGCCCTCTTCCCTTAAAATCTTGATTTAATAGTAAAGACATTATAAAACTTACAATTAGTACTGCAGGCACATTAATTGCCATTCGTGTGATTTCTTCTGTTAACATCCTGTTGAACTCCGGATCCTCAGTAAATGCTCTGACAAAGTTTCTCAATCCGATATTCTCTAGTACAAAGCCCTTGTTACCAGTCGATATAATAACATTACTAAAGCACATCCGTAATGATTCCAGGAGGGGAACAGCCATAAATGAGATAAAACCAATTATAAAAGGAAGAATAAACAGATATCCAACTATTGCTTTCCTTTTTTTAAGGTCTTTCTGCTTGGTCTTAGCCATCTTTACCTCCTTTCTACCAAATAATCATTGGCGGGAATACTTATATCGCCAGCGACAAAGTTATAATCGTTGTAATTAACATATACCTTAGTTCCATCTTCATATGTTGATACCGATACACCCGTATTAATAATCTCGTGATCTATTAGGTACTGGTCAAATATATGTCCTAATTCATTGTTATATCTACTATATATACTATAGGCTTCTTCCTTCCAAAGGTCATAATCAGTAGCAAAATAATATGTATAGTTAGAGTTCTGTAGGTAACTTGTAGGTTTTTTCATAAATACAAATGATAAACCTGCACCGTTTTCTGCACTTCTTAGTATTTCTGCTTGAAAATCTCCTGTTAAGTTAATTGGGTTGCCAGAATAATTTACCAAACCATGTATAGCCATTGAATAAAATGGTACTGAATGGTCAATTATGTGGTATCCTTTTCCTTTCAGTTCCATACCTGCTACAAAATCTACATAAGGAAGTACATAATCATTTCCATGATTCACAATCACACCAGCACCTGATGTAACTATGTCCTTTAGTTTATCCTCTTGCATCTTTAGAACTTCATTTCTTGTCGTAAGATTCCTATGATAATAATCCGCAGCTAATTGATATCCTATATCAGGAAAAGCTACTCCTTTAGCTGAATATTTATTGGCATAGTCGGTCAGATTCTGCATGTATTCCATAGTTCTTTGTGGTCTAAGCAGATAAAAATGGTCCTTCCAGTCTTCAATTCCATAGTATATGGGCGAAAAGCTATAAAGCTTAACTACCTCTCTACTGGTATACCTAGCACTATCTCTATTAGTAATAAAGCCATCTAGTATATTACTGTCATAGGCATACATGACAGCACCTTCTAGATATAAGGGAATACCAAGTTCATTGGTGTGGTTAATCAATTTTATTAATTTCTTTTTACTTCCTAATTCAGAAATAGTTTTGACCTTATTTAGGACCTTCTGCTTAATACCTTTGTTCATCCAACCACTATATCTTACAGAAAGATTGTTATAACCTTTATCAGTTAGTTCAGTAATAATATTATAAGCATCATCATAGCTTGTAAGTGGAGTAGGTACTGATACAGGAATACCTAAGCGTTGCTTAACCTGGTCAACGGCGCCTATTAGGGTGATATTTATTGGCGTACTCTTGTCAGTATTTTTAACTAGGTCAGTATTCTTAATAAGATAATCTCTATAAGAGCTAGCCATATCTGAATATGATCCAGTATCTAAAAATTTATATCTTTGCTTTAATACGCCTTCTGGTTTTCTCGCTTCATAAACCATAACAGATCTATCTGTTTTAGCTGATACCTGAACAGATGCAGAATGCATAGTTATATAAGATGCATAAGTATAATTGTAACTATGATTTCTTCCACTAACATCAGCTTCTATAGACGCTACTGCCTTTCCATCTTCTAATATACATATCAATGAACTACCATTCTTGGAAATTCCAAACACCGGGAATGCAGATCTGCTTTCATCTATTACTGCCTCTCTCTTCATTGCACTATCCCAGCCGTAAACTTCTGTATAATATGCAGCCTGCCTATTCTTTCCATTGTTGAAGTTAATAATTCCACCATTACCATCAGGAACTAAGGCAAAACCTTCATCCTCTGTGCTACCTGCACCAAGATAAGGTAATAATTTAACCTTAGTTAAGGGATAATTAGGACGCCATTGCATATCCTCAAAAGGAACTTCCACTACAAGCTCTCCATCCTCTAATCGATATACAATAGAAACATTGAAATATGGTTTCTCTTTGGCCTTATCCTGCCCATACCTAGCCCTATCTTCCTCTAAATCCTGAGCGGTATATCCTATATCAAAAAATATCTCCTCGATTCTCTTTTTAAGATAATCCTGAGCATTTTCTCTAAGTTCGTAAACAGGTTCACTTTCAAGCTCTGGATACTTACCTAGCAGTTCATTCTTATCATCTGTTGGTCTTAGCTTGTTAATGTCTATCTTACGGTAGTAGTCAACAACTGACCTTCTCTGCTTCTTATCCATTCTATCCAAGAAAATATTCATCCTTGATTCTGGCAAAGCATTTGGGATATTAAATGTTTTCTCTATATCCCCGATAGTGTAATTTACTTTAATATAATCCTCATCAGCCTCAACTGAATATACTTTTTTAATTATGCTATACTCATAATTATTATATATTGTAGTCATACCTGCGTCATTACTATATTCTATCAGTAAGGTTGATTGCAGATACTTCTTACTTTCTGGATCTGCAAAAGGATCATCTGCAGCAGCTATGGGATTAGAAGTCCAGGTTGAATTATTTGACTTATTCAACACCTCAAAATATGTAGTATCCGGGTCTAAGGTGAATTTAATCTTATCATCCTCTAAAACAAATACTTCATCACTTTCTTCATAAGAATATGTTTCAATTATTAAATCCTCTTCCACATTTTTTTTACAGGCTGTTAATAAGAGAGCCAGCAAGAGGAATAGGCTTAATTTTTTTATTTTAATCATCACTAATCCTCCTTATTAGTAGAATCGGAAACTTATTTCTTTATATAATGAAATAAAATATGCTATAGCATCAGATACTAGGGTGAAAAATAGTAGCAACATAAATATAATTACCATCATACCTACTACGGTTGCAATCAAGGTTAGAAGAGTTTTACTTAATGCATAATCATGAATCATCATGGCTGCACTTATAATCAAAGCCCCGCACCATAATACAGATAAGTAATGTAAAAAGATGTATAACGAGCCTTCTTGTACAGTTATAAGGTTGCTAATAAAAATCATTGGTATCTGTATAAGAACATATGGAGTTAAGGAATACCCTATTGCCATATATACGTCCTTCATTGTACCCTTACCATCAAACAATGTTGTAAGACCCCAATTAGCTAAGCATCCTATAACAATAGGAGCTAAAAATCCTAAGACTATTTCTAATAAATTCGTAAACTCCCAAATAACCTTAACGAACAAAAAACTGCTAAATTGTAGTTTTAATATATTAGTTAACAGGGCGGCCACTATAATTACATTTGCGGCTCCTAATGACCCTCGTTTTTCATGGGTTAAATCCCAAAAGCCATCGAATGGATGGGTGATTACATATAGGGAATAACGAAGAGTGGTACCTAAGTGTCTTAATTTATTCTTTTTTGTATCAGAAATCAACCTTGACGTTAATGCTTTCATTCTGCCTCTGCCACCTCTCTTCTTATTTTCTTAACCTTACCAATTACTATAGGTACTGTAATAATCAAAAAGAACGATGTGAAAATCCAAATTATGTTATCCTCAATCCATTCCTTACGATATAATTGAAAGGCTTTAGAATAATTTATATCATCAAGGGCAAACTCAAAATACTCCATAGCCTCCTTATATTTTTCCTGCCTTAGCAAGGCACGACCAATACCTACATAAGCCATATCATAATTACCGTTAAGCCTTAGTACTTCTCTCCAGTAATCTGCAGATAGTTCGTATTGCCCTACGGAATAGGCCATAATTGCATCATTAATTAATTTACCATATTCAGTCGGTGTAAAAAAAGTTATGCCTATATTACGGGAATCAAGGACTATTAAATCATTGTCCATGTGATCAATAGCCGTAGGAAACTGTAGATATCCAAGTTTATTACCTATACTGCCAAAGGCATATAATAGATTACCTTGATCATCATATCCAAATATCCTACCTCTTGTTCTGTCTATTGCATAATAAATATCGTTATCTAATACCGTAATATCAATAAGTCTAGAGCTACCAGATACACCACCGGCATTATCCCACCATACATCTCCAATGGGTGGCAATTCGGCATTTTTTACCAATATATCTGTGCCCATTGAATTTAGTTTACGGATAGGTTTTGCCTCATCGGATCTCAACATATGTTCCTCAAAAACCGAATTTGTAGCATATAAGAAGCCGTCCTTATCCATTGCTACATTGTTATATTCTGTTGGAACAAACTGTGCCATTTGAGATTTTTGCTTTTGTGTTGATAACAACTTCCATATATAATCAGTAAAATTAAACCTAACTTCACTAGCCCCCATATAACCAATGAATTCTCCTTCTCTATCGTATTGAAGAAAACCTTTATTATAGTTTCTAGCTAGTACAAAACATCTTCCAGCCTTATCTACCACTAATTTAGTTGGTAGAAAATCTGATGCTTCATCAACCGTTTGGTCTACAGGGCGATTAATCACTTTTATTAACTGGGCGTCTGAACTTAAGTGAAGTACTCTTTGGTTGTTTGTATCTGCTATGTAATACTCACCTGTTTCAGTCACGAAAATATCATGAGGTTGAGATAATGTGTTGTTTTCTACATCTCCCTTAAATTCAGAAATTTGGTCTATTACTTGTACATTGTTATATCCATCTCTTTCGAGAACTATAATTCTATGATTACCAGTATCACATACATAGATACGGTTGCCTCTTACATAAAGTCCCTGGGGATTACTAAAATCACCTATACCAAGCTTGGATCCCGTAATAGTTTCCACTGCCTTATATGCATCAGGAGATTCTCTTTCAACACGCCAGTAGTCATATGTATATGTATATGTTGTTCTTTCAGCTCTTACGGATGCAGATGGAAACAGTATTAAAGCTAGACAAAAGAAAATTATGAATTTTGTTTTTTTTCTCATTGTTTCCTCCTTAATCCTTTATACCAGAGCTTGCCATAGTCTCTAATATATTACTTTCTGCTATAATAAACACCGCAATCGGTACTGTCATCATTACTAAAGAAACTGCTGATCCCACACCTGCTCTTGCTATACCACCAGCCAAAATCTGTTGTAGGGCATAGGGTAGGGTCTTTAATTCTTCTGAATATATAAAGTTTGAAGCTCTTGTATTCCACAGACCCTGAACTGAGAAAATCATTAAGGTTAACCATGCAGGCTTAACTACAGGTAATACGATTCTACTAAATATTCTCCACTCCTTAGCACCATCTATCTTAGCTGCCTCTATAAGAACATCTGGTACACCCTCCATATACTGCTTCATAAGGAATAATCCCATAGGAGATGCAAAGGAAGGAACTATGATAGCCCAATATGTATCAACCCATCCAATCTTAGACATCAATAGATAGTTTGGAATTGCAGTTACATAGCCACTAAACATTAAGGCTACTACAACTAGGTTAAAGAAAGCCTTGCCTCCTGGAAATTCATATTTTGCAAGTACATATGCTCCCATGGATGCTATTAACAAGTGTCCTGCTGTACCTAAGCTTGTAATAAATACAGTGTTAAATAGATATCTAGTAAAGGGTACCCATGACTTACCCATAATAACTAACAAATCCTGAAAGTTATTCATGGTCGGATTTCTAACAAATAACCTAGGTGGATAGATAAATATCTCATCCAAAGGTTTAAAAGCACTATTAATTGCATAAACTAGTGGAAAGGCCATAAACAATCCAAAAAATATCAATATGAAATTTATCCCTAAGTCTCCTCCAAAAGAACGATTTGGTTTGCTTTTCTTAATTCGGAACTTTTTCTTCATCGCTATCTTCTCCATATCATCTACCTCAAGTTCCTACACGGCGTAAGAATGCTTGGATTACCTTATTACATAAAATCATAGTAATGAACAAAATTGTCGCTATTGCAGCTGCATAGCCCATTTCAAATCTTACCGAACCATAGTCAATCAAATGTGTAACTACTGTCTGAGTTGCATAGTCCGTACTAGGAAATCCCGTCAGAGCCATTGGTACATCAGCAACTCCAAATGACTGTGTAATTGTCATAACAGCACCAAACAACAACATTGGTTTCATATTAGGTAAGGTAATATACCATAATTCTTGCCAGCGATTTTTAATACCATCAATATATCCCGCCTCATATTGAGACTGGTCAATACCTTGTAATCCAGCTACAAAGGCTAAGAAGCCTGTGCCAAGACTCATCCACAAGGTAACAATGATAACAACTGTTAACATATATTGAGGATTAGTCAACCATAATACTGGCTCATTTATAATTCCCAAGTTAAGCAAGAAGGCATTAATATAGCCATAAGCATCTCCAGAGAATATAATTGACCATATAAGGTATACCTGACCTGAAATAGTCGGTGCATAAAATATTACAACAGCAAAGGCTTTCAAATATCTAGGTAACTCATTGATAAACCAGGCAAATAGAAATGCGGCCAAATAACCAATCGGTCCTGTTATTACCGCTATTAAGAAAGTGTTCTTAACAGCGATTAGGAATACATCATCAGCAAGTATTAAGTTTATATAGTTTTGAAAGCCTATAAACTCAGCTGGCTCCAATACATTGTAATAGGTAAAACTTAAGAATACGGAAACTACTACCGGTACAACATAGAACAAAAAAAACAAAGTAGCATAAGGGGCAAGGAACAAATAATATGTCTTTGATTTTTTTGCTATCTTCCATGAAATAGACGCATTTCTTTTCTTTATCTGAATATAGCTTTTTAATACTGACATTTCGTTATCCCTCCCATCATCTAGCATCCAGTCCAAATTCTATACGTTTCTTTTCTATCTCTTCATTAATTGTTCTTCCATAATCCAACAAAGTCTCTCGACTGTCTTCATTCTTGTTAATTGTTTTTCTTATAGCATTGGTTATATGTCTTCCAGTGAAATAACCTCCTGCCACTTCCTTAAGACCTACAGTCCATTCCCATTGCTCTTCTAGTACTTCTATCTGACTGCTACTCCAGGATAGGCGTTTAAAGGCATTCTTGTTAGCTGTTGCATATCTAGCAGATGCTCCTAGAATACTTTCCATCTCCTGACCAAAACGCACCTGTGTATCCGCACTAACCCACCATTTTAGGAATTCCCAAGATTTTTGCTTAATCTCATCATCATCCTGTTTAAACATCATAGACCCAGTTACAGATGTATGAGCAGACCTATCAATTGTTCCATCCTCTTTTAAAGTACCCGGAATTAATGTAAAATCCCATAGTCCTCTGATTTCAGGAGCAAATACAACCAAGGTGTTAAATACATAGAAATCCTGAATACCTAAAGGCATTTCACCAGACCTAAACCTATTAGGAAAATCATAAATAGTAGGTAGTTTATATTGTGTAAACAAATGAGTATATGATTCAAATGCTTTTATACCACTTTCCTCATCAATCAAGGTACGGTCGCCTACATCGTTATATACCCTACCACCATTTTGGTATAGCATTGCGAAAAATGTAGAAAGGTCAGGATTGTTCACATTATTTATTAACCTTTCAGTAGTAGGTATAGCAACCTGCATATTCTTTTGCTGAATAATAGGTAGTATATTAATCAAGTCATCCCAAGTCTGGGGTATCTCCAGCCCAAGTTCCTCCATAACATCAGTACGATAGAACATTACATTAAAGTTCTGAGACTCTGGAAGAGCATAAAGTCCATCTTCGAATTTGAATGACTCATAAGCGCTAGGATAAAACTCTTCTAAAACCTTCTCATAGCCCTCAAACTGAGTTAAATCTTCTACCGCATTACGTAATGCATAATTGACAGGCTCGCCTTGTCCTACGGATAAAGCCACATCTGGCCCCGTACCTGCTAATACAGCATTAAGTAGAGTAGGTGGTTCAACAAGTTTCAAATTAATATTTATTCCTGAAGAAGGTGTAAAGGTATCATCAATCATAGTCTTCAAAACTGTACTTTGATCACGACCTGTTAGAATCCATACATCAATAGCTTCTTCCTCATCATATACATCACCTAATGCGTTGTAATCTATTACAAAAGATGCTGCAAAGGACTTCACTTCGTGAACTAGCTTGTTTATTGCTGATTCCTTTACCTTATCAGGTTTTTCATTGATACCTGTTACGGTAATATAGTCTATATCCAATGGTCCCTCACTTAACAGGAGTATAGAAGTTCCGAACGCACTGATATTCTCTTTGAATCTAAAAAATCCAACTGGTATTTTGTCTGGCTTTTTAACAAACAGCTCTAACTGTTCAGCAAGCGTAATTATGGGTGCTACCTGTTCTGACTTTTGTCCAGTATAGGCTACAACATTATCAACAATCTTAAATAACCTTTTGCTTTCTAGTTCCATAGCTTCAATTACTTCTGGATATACTTCATGTATTCTATAATCTCTGTATCTATCTGGATTAGTTCCTGTAAGAACCAATATCTTTCTGTAGATTTCATTAAGTCTATAGACAGAATCCTGCATATCATTAAGTAATAATCCCAAATCACTTAGTGTAACTTCCATTCTTAGTCTATGATCCCCCTTAGTCAGATAAAATTTGTAGGGATTATTTTCTTCATCTGATAGGGTAAAGGACTCCCATTTGGTATTATACTTAAAACCTATTTCTTTAGCCTCATCAAAGGGTATTTCACCATCTATATATAAGGTTCTTGTAGACTTAAAGCCTCTTTGATAATTCTGTCTTCCCTTTATTGTTATATTGTAATATCCATCCTCAGGTACACTAAAACTCCATTCGATCCACTGTCCTGGAATCCTCCAAGCATTTCCTCCGATCATATTTAAACGAATCTTCGTTACACTATATGGTACGGTATTGGATGATGACCTATCATATAGTGGATATAATGATGGAGAAGAACGTAAGGTGGAATCCTCTCCCTGTATAACCTCCTTGTAATTCAAGGCTAGGTCTGATAGCGAAACATTAGGCAAGGAATTAAGATACTCTGTATATGTAGGTGTCTCCTTGATAGCTTGTAATGTGATACTCTTGATTGCAACAGGTTCATTAACAGCTTCTAATGCAATTGTATTCTTTCCTTGATTAAAATAAAAATAATAAGGTTCACTATAATATCCCAAATCATCCTTAAAATATCCCCTGATCCAATTCGGCTGGTCTATCTGAGTAGGACGAATGTCATTCCCTTGGTTATCTCTCTTTACATCATTTTTGTTGGTCCAAAACCTAGTAAAACTAAGAGCCTCAGCCCCCAAAAAGGGAACATTATCATTAATTAATAATTTTCTTTCTATATCCACTCCTCTTGATTTAACCGCATAGTAATCCATATAGATTTGATACATACCGGCTTGAGGAACTTCTACTTCCCATTCAATATATGAGTTCTCTGATGTATATACCACATCAGACACACCTTCATACTCCGCATATTTTTCAATATCATTACCACTTATATAGGTGGATGCACTAATCTCAATATTGTCATCTGGAAGTATCACATCTGAATGTCTCTCCAGATATTTTGCATATGTATTATCACGACCAATACCTTCTATATCTTTATGTAAATCTGTCTCTCCTATATATTTCTCACTATAATCCTTAGGTTTACCTTTAGGTAAGATTACAATTACTAAAATAATTACAAGTACTAGCAGTATTCCTATTATTATCTTATTCTTCTTTTTCACCGTTACCTCTCCTATTGTTAGATATTAAATTGGATCTACCTAATTATTGGTCTTTATCTAATAGTAATGTCCAAGCACAATTTATATTAATATTTATTAATACTCTCTAATAAATATCATTTGGCTATTTTTTGTTCATTACGTTATGTATTTTAGCTAACCTTATCATATATGTCAACTCATTTTGACTTATTCTTATCTTTTTTGGTACTTTTAATGGAATAATTTATATTGCTAGCTTCTCTTATACTTTATATAGGTGATTTTCTATAAATACTTCTTGCTTCTTTTTCTAGGTATATATTAGTGATTATTAATATTGCTAATTAATAAGTCCTAATTTATCTTATTCAAATCTTATTGCTTAAATACATACTATCCAATTGCAATTTTGATCACACAAAAAAACTTCCTCCAGTTAAGAATACTTACATGATATTCTTATCTGAAAGAAGTCTTTAATCAACAGGATTATAAGTTTTATTACACTAATAGTACCCTCTATTACAAATCTCTCATAACTATTCATCTATTTTTATATCATCTGCATAACCAGTAGTACCATCGATTAATAATATACCCTTTCCACCAATTCCATCATTATCATCAAAGGATATCAACCAATATCCATTATAAGCTGAAATTTCATAGGAATAGGACATGGGTGGATATACTCCATAGGTTTCATAAAACTTTTCAATAAATATACTACTAGCTTGCTTTGAAGAAATCATATCTTCATCAATATTATTTACTAAAAACAATACATCCTTGTTCTCCAAATTCCTTTGTGATGTCACAATTACTATCTCCTCGTCAATGACTGGTAATAATTCATTAGTAGTAATCTTTATAGGATTTCTAAATATTTGCCATTCATTTTTTGTAAATATCCCATTATTGGATATTAAATCAAATCTTGTCCATGTAATGTCACCCTGCTTTGGGGTTATTGTTAAAATTGCACTATATTCTACTTGACCTGTTTCACCTATTGTCTCATCTAATTCTAAGGAAATTTCCCAGTTTTCATTTTCACCGAGAAAATTCATTGATTTATCTATTATATTTTCAGAAACATATACAAATGCATCTTCGAATGTTATTTCTGCTTCTTCATATTCCTCAAATGCATAAGATAAACTACTTGATGATATAGCTAGTAATACTAATAATAATAATAATAATAAACTCGTTATTTTTTTCATACCTTATCCTTCTTTTTTTTATTTTATATATTTTCCGTCAGTGTTTTAATAAGATTATATTATTTCATATACATTGATAGCATCCTAAACCTAAAACTCAAAGTCGTTTTCTAATATGTATCTATCAGTATCATTACATTCACAGTTAACAAGTTTGATTTTTATGAAGGGGCATATCTGCCCCTTCATTTTTATTGCATTTATTTTACAGTAATTGTTATGCTCATTTGATCTGTAACTTCATTTTCATTATATGCTACTAATGTAAAAGTTTTAGTTGAATTAGGGGTTATCGATATCTTACCATTCGTGGGCCTATTTGGTAGTTTAATTCCATCATCAGTTAGTATTACACATTCAGTTGCATTCTCGGTTGTCCAAGTCAAGGTAACTAATTTTCCCTTGCTTACTGTTGTTGCAGAAGCAGTAAAGCTTGTAATCTTCGGTCCAAATATAACCGTTACTGTAATACTTTTAGATACGAGAACACCGTCAGTACCTACTGCACTTAATTCATAGGTGGTGGTTTCCATAGGTGTTACATCTAGAGCTCCAGAGCTAGCCACTTCACTTCCATTTAGCTTTACCGATACTGCATCTGAAACATCCCAATCCAATGTAACAGTATTACCTTCATATATTTCTTCTGAACTTGCAGCAAATGAATTAATAACTGCTGGAAGGCTTTCTACTATGTTAACTGTGACTGCCTTACTTACAACTTCACCATTACATCCTGTTGCTTGAAGAATGTAAGTTGTTGTCGCCATAGGCCATGCCTCTATACTGCCACTCAAAGGTAGTTCATCTTCTTCAGTTTTTTCCAATCCAATAATTGATACCTTACATGCTTTTGAAGTACTCCAGCTGAGAGTAACTGTATCTCCAAGAACCACATTTTTAGATGAGGCTTTGAAATAATCTATTGCAACATCGCCAACACAGTCAACATTTACGGTTATTGAAGCACTTACAGTCCCACCACTTCCTTTTGCAATTAGAACATAAGTAGTGGTTGCCATAGGCCAAGTCTCTAAGCTACCGCTTAATGGCAACTCTTCCTCTTCCTCTTTTTCCAATCCAAGGTTCTCTATACTTGTAGCAATTTCCACGTCCCAAGTAAGAATTACTGTATCACCAATAGAAACATCCTTATTATTAACCGTAAACTTGTTAATCTTTGGAGCCTTTTTGTTGGCGGCAAACACCATCATAGGAACGCTTAATAGTGAGATAATACAAGTTAATAAGATTATTGATTTTAACATATTCATATTCTTCTTCATAACTAATCCTCCTTATTATAATATAATTAATGCAGGGGACTATGTATCATTTGGTTTTCAAGGATATGGCTCGCCATTAGATGATTTCTATTATGAAATTTATAATAGATAAGATGATTTACCACCTATGATTTCAGTAAAACTCCTCTTGGATTAGATGATAATATTTTGTCATCTAATCCAAGAGGAGTTTTACTGTCATATCTTGTAATACATTTTTCTTAAGTAATTATTGCTAGGTCGTCACTTGTCGATGTCAATATATCTACTACAAATTTAATTAATTTACACCTAATGAAGAACTAAGTCTATTATAGGATGAAAATTGTGTATCTAGCCAAGTGATATGCCTATTCATCCAACTTCTAACCTCATCTACCTTTTCATAATATATTGGAGTAGTAGGATTAGGCATGGGCCACCACATACCAACTTGTGGCCATTTATTTAAGTTCAACTGACCCGATTCAGCAAGCTCTGCCGCAAATTGATCAATGATTCCACCATTTCTTATAATATCTTCAATCAGACTATTACGAATAGAATGATATCTGTCATAAACCTTTTGTAAGAATACAGGATCCTTGATTAGGTAACGATACCACTGCTGCCCTTGGGCAGGAGACAGCTGCCTATATAAGGTCTGCCAGGTCTGAGTATAGTCCATAAATTCAATCACCATACTTCCTCCAGCACATAGGTCCCAATCCCAAAGCGGTCCCATCTTCATCAGCCCATCAATGTCCATATACATATAGGTGCTCTTAAACATTGAGTCTAGGTTACTAAACACTTCTGTTATTATCCAGAAATCCACTAGGGAATCCATATCGAATAGGTCGCTGTAATGTACCCTTCTTCCTTGAAAAGTAGTGTGAAAGTCAGATGATCTTACTGCATCCTCAAAAGCTTGAACATAAGATTGTATATAATTAAACATCTCTGGATTTGTTTTTGCATACTCAGGGCTTTTTATCATGATAGGCTGTCCTGATCTGGTTTTAAATTGTGAAACCTCATCATAGGTATCATCTAATTCCAACAAATAACCTCCTGTAATGTCTGGAATTTCATGGTAGTCCGTAATTCTAATATTGTTACCTTTGAATATGAAAGTTCCACTTGTAATCCAGCTAAGGTTCTCAACTAGCGCATCCTCCAATTCATTTTCCGAATTAGCAAGAGATGGATTGGCCTCTACTACTGCTTTGGCAATATCTTCTGCCGCATCCTCCCAGTCAAAGATATCAACACGGTCTTTAGCTATCTCTGTTTGCTCACAGAGCAGATAGTTCCCTTCATATACACCATTTAAGACTAAATCAACACTTTGAAATCCTGATACATCAAAGCCCATTTTTGCCGCAAAATCAAAAGCTAACATATTTCTCATTAGTGATTGGTCATAATAATTCGCTAGCAGAACATAGTCCTTGTTTTTGCCCATTCCAAACAGGTCTGCCTTTTTATCTAGTTTGATTCTATATGGCTTCTTGGCAGCCATCCAAGTAGAATTTCCCCTACCTCTAATCTTTAATTCTCCATCATATAGGGCTGTGTTTAATAAAGCTCCAGTTCCCATAATCTTACCAGTACCCTTAAGATACACCTCCTTACTAGTTATGGATTGACCATTTTCCGTATTAATATAAACCACTGGTAAATTGCTATAGTACTTTACCGTCTCTTCACCGCCCGAACTATTAGTAGTAACAGATAATTCTGTACTAGGGATTGATGTATTGCCTGCTGCGTCCTTTGCTCTAACAGTAAAACTATAGCTTGTATTTGCTATAAGTCCAGTTACCGTATAGCTTGTGGTTGAGGATGTTCCTATAAGTCTACTACCACTATATAACTCGTAACCAGTTACGGCCACATTATCTGTAGAGGCTGTCCATGATAGACTAATTGAAGTAGCAGTCTTAGAACTACTCCTTAAATTAGTTGGTTGGGTTGGAGCCTGAGTATCTGTAACTGGTCCTTCTCCCTTATATTCCTTCCACACTCCGTATTCTCCAGTGGTTCCGGGTATCTGTCCTTGGGTCCACCATTGTGCCATCCAAAGCTTGCCACCGTATGATACAACATCTCCTGTGTTATAAATTACTGTTGCACTCCATACAAGATAGTTACCAGACCCTTGATCAGTTATTACTTCCTTCCACACCCCATAGGCCTCTGCAGATCCGGGAATCTGACCTTGGGTCCACCATTGTGCTTGCCAGACCTTTCCGCCATAAGATACTGTATCACCATTATTGTAAATCTCCGATGAGTTCCATACAGAATAAGTCTCTTCTGCTTTTGCTATCTGTCCTAGGTTCATAAACATATCTTTTTGATTCATTAAAATAAAGCTAATTAATACAATTGCCATAACCATTATAATGGCTTGTTTACCTTTCTTCATAAACTTCCTCCTTATAACTCAACCAGATTAAACCATGCCTTTACAAGTTTCATATGTCAATCTTTTGCCTTTATTTTTTACGTTTCTTATACTAAGTATCATATATAGTAATTATCTACACTTCTATCAGATGACAAAAGTCAACAATCCTGCATTTACAGGCTGTTGACTTTTGTTTGTTCTCTATATTCTTATGATAATACTAGTGATTCTTAGAATATAGGATGTCTATGGTACTTTGTTATTAATTTCTAAGTTTATTTTAAGAGCATCTTCTTTAATGATGCAAAATCAATTGCATCTATAAAGCCATCTACATTTAAATCTGTATTATCAAAAATAATATCTGTGGTACCTGGCGATAAAATATATCTCTTTAGGGTTGCAAAGTCCAATGCATCGATTAAACCATCGCCATTAACGTCACCAAATTCAGGAGTTACAATTATGCCACCTCCAACCTTAGGTCCCTGCTCATCAAGATAAGCTGCAACCCAGGCAAGTGGAGCATTCCAGTTAATTGTTATTTCGTTTGTTGACCAAGATTCAATATTATCCATATAGCATTTTTGAGCTGGTCTATCACCTGGCCTCCATCCTGAACCCTTAACCCAAGGATCTTGTAATCCGGAATTAGGACCACCAACTAGAATACCTGCTGGCGCCTTGGGGAAGGTATTGTCAGCTTGATAACACCAGAAACGATGGTGGGGATTTTCTGCAGGGTTTTCACCATAACCTGTTATATAGCACTGAACAAGCGGATTTCGTCCCATAAGATAATCCATTGCACTGGTCGCTCCATTTAGATACTTAACCTCTTTATTACCACTAAAATCATATGCATAAGCCATTACAATTGCTATGTTTGCAACAAATGAATTAGATCCCCATGGATAACCTACCAAGCCATCTCCAATTGGACTTTCTTCTATTGGTACCCCATAACCTTGGCCACTGGCAATATTAAGAAAATCATCGGCTGCTGCCTTTATATTGGCTTTTGCCATAGTAACTTCAGAAGAACTCAGATTGTTTGGCACAAGTGCCAGTGATATAGTTCCAAGGCCCGCTGTATTACCCCAGTCAAAGCAACCGGTAAGTCCTAAAGCTTCACCACCAACTAAGTTGGAAGGCATCTCAAGATAATGTTTGGAGCTCTTTAAATAATTTTCATATTTTGCAGCACCTGTAGTTATAAATAACTCACAGGCTGCCCAGTAAAATTCATCCTCTACATAGTCATCGCCATAAGCTCCACCACCTGGTCCCTGCTCCATAGGTGCGAAAATATTAGGATTTGCTACTGCTGCATCCCATGCACTTTCAGCTGCAGCTAGGCATTTGGCTGCAAAGGCAGAATCATATTCCTCCCATAGACGGGATGCCTGTGCAGCTACAGCGGCAAGATTTAAAGTAGCAGCTGTACTTGGTGGCTGTAAATAACGATCCATTTCATCCATATGAGGAGGAACTGCAAGTGCTGTCCAACGCTCATCATGGGCTTTATGATGCGCCATTCCCTTTAAGCTACCTGATGGTACCTGCATTTTAAGTAGTAATTCTACATTATATCTAGATTCATCTAGAATATCAGGATATCCGTTACCACTTTCAGGAATGTTGAGTGTGTTGTCTGCAAATGGAGCAACAGATGTGTCTCCATAATATAATGCACGTTCATATTGATTCATCACTGTCCATGTTGAAATTCCACCATTAACAACATATTTTCCATGATCTCCAGCATCATACCATCCACCTGTTACATCAAGAGAATAATTTGCTTTATAGTCCTTAGTAGGATCTGGTACCATTACATCATTTGGATGTCCAGCTGGACGCGCCCATTGTGACTCTTCACAGTAGGGTAGTTTGATTTCAATACCACTTCTATTATGATAGAAATATTTCATAGCATCATATTTCATCTGAGAATATATGTCCTTACCGATATTAAAGGGCATGCTTTCAAATGAGCCTGAAATCAATCTATAGTTTCGTCCTTCTGTTTCAAAAGAAGAAAAATCGATAATGTGCACATTATCACCCGATGCCTTGTCAAATCCCATTACCTTGGTACTGCCCGATTCTACTGTTCTTCCTGACCCATCTACTAGATTCCAGGTAACAGGAGAGTTTGATGATGAAACAAGGGTAGCCTTCTTCTCTGTCTTTGGATAATAGCCCTCTTGATTAACTCTAATCTCATTAGTTGGCTCCTCTTCTTCAGCAGGATATCCTGGGAAATTAGGGTCTAGGACATAAATATCGTCAAAGGTAATAGTGTAAGGTAATGGTGATGTTGCACACTCAGTACCTCCAAGATGGAAGGCAAATTCACAATTATTTTTTGTTGCTTGATTCATTGTAAATTCTTGGGTAATTGTTACTGGTGTGTTCGCCCTTAACTCAACAAAATCCCAATTCATGTTATAATTCCAATATTCATCATAAGGCTCGCCCTGATCACCAATTTTAGGATATATTTTACAGTCCTTTGTTGCAGATACTGTAAATTTAACGGTGTAGGTGTGTCCTCTTTCAATTGTTAATCCTCTATGACGGAACTGAACATCCCATCTTTCTGTTCCCCTGTTATTAATTGTTATGTTATATTTTCCACCTTCAATTGAGAAATCTGCACTAGCGGGAAATGTTTCCACTACATGCCAAGGAAGACCTACTCCCCCATCAAAGGTATTATTCCGTATAATATCCCCTGCTCCAACCATCTCAGCTGCCTTGACTTTTTTAGGTGTGGAGAATCCAGAGAAAATGGATACTAACATTGTTAAAACTAAAAACCAAGAAACTCTTTTAAGAAAATGTTTTTTCATTGCAATCCCCCTATCCTTCATATTTTCTACCCCATTATGACTATTTCCATAATGGGGTGTATACTTTATATTAATTTAATAAAATCTTCTTTAATGCTGCAAAGTCAAGTGAATCTATATAACTATCATCATTCATGTCAGCATTTTCATAGTTTAGATTTGTTGAAACATCTAAGAGATACTTCTTTAATAAGGAAAGATCTAGTGCATCAATAAATCCATCGTTATTAACATCTCCCTTATTAGTTACTACATCATCCTCTGGGAATAAAATAGCATAAACACCATTGGCCACTGCAAATTCACACTGGGCCCAGAAACGATGGTAAACCATTGTAGCTGGCTCACCTGCTAGTAGCTCTGCTTCAACTCTAGCCCAATCTGGATCATTTCTGTAATTAGAACGAATATCAATAAACTTAACACCTGGTTTAATTTCGTCGCCATTAGGCATTGTTCCACTCCAGCCTGCAGGTACATATACTTCCTGCTCTAGGAAGCGAGAATAATCTGATCGTTTTTCTACAGATGCTATTCCCTTATCATCCTGATAATTATTCCACATACAATCAAGGAGCTTCTTAGCATTTTCTCTTGAAGTTTCATTACCTGTTGCTTTTGCATGATATGCTAGTGTATTAGCAAGAGATGAAGCAACCCCAAGGTCTGCGCCATAACTAACAACTTTTACGTGCAGATTGGAATTATTAGAAGGTCTTCCAGTCCATGTGTCAGGCTGTCCCTCCCAATCAATCTCATTTGGTATCTCAAAAGTCCCATCGGCATTGAACTTAATTACAGAATTAGCCCAGGCTGCCCATTTATCCAATAAATCTCTTACTCTTTCATCTCCACTCTCATAATAATACTCAGCTATACGCTGCATAGACCACGTCTGCATACCAAACCATGTATTGCTGCCTGGATCTGCATATACTGGATTCTCAATATAAGCCATACCGTAAAATGTTGATACATTAGATGGAATATCTTCGTATCGTCCATTCCAGGAGTTGGTTGCACCACCAGCTATAGCTCCCTCAGCAGACTGTAACCACTGGTAAAATTCTATTTGTCTTTCCAAGCTATTGGCCCAGTCACGTGAAGCGTTACTAGACTTTGGCTTTAAATCAGGATCTGTTGATAATACATAGGCTGCAAATGGATTCTGGTATCCAAAATGGTTATGGCTACATCCTATTATCCACGCCCAATCAGATCCAATTCCACCACCCCATGCATAGTACCAGGATAAGAGATAGTGACAAGAATCATAACCTGTAGCTGCCCTATCTGAATCACCAATTACTCTAAAATACTTATCAAATAAAGAGTATCTTAAATAATCTCCCATTTTTGAAGCTTTATTTACATAAGTATCAATATTTACTCCATGATCCTTGGCCCACTTATTTGCCCAATATGTAGCCTGTACAGCACGGGCATCCGCATCGGGAGCATTGGTGTATTTAAACTGCTTTGCATATGATGAATCACCTGTAAATAGATCAAGAAAACCATTTTCACCACCAAACTCCATGGTGTCATAGCAAGGCTGTGGTATGGTTTCCCATGTAGATTCCTGCTCACCCCTCTGGAAGCTATTGATATAAGCATTCTTACTAACTCCGTCTCCACGAAGGCCAAATCCATACCAGTTGTCAACGTCTAGTAGCCAGTGCATACCATAGATCATATTAGTACCGTAGGAAGACACTAACTCTCTATTTATGGGGTCCTGACCAACAGGAGCATCAAAATCTAACTGTGATGGATATTTTTCAGGTGTTTCCCATTCTGGAGCATAAGTTGCAGGATCACTAGGATTATATCTACTCATACTACTGTTTGGTTGATCCTTGTCAGATGGGATCAAATATTTCTCTGTAACATCCCATGCTTCTTCAAAGCCAGAAAAATCTCCACTGAATTTTCCATTCATTGCTTCAAGCCACATATAGTAACTCATAGCTTCACTTGTGGTAACGTGCCCATAGTCAGGCGCTTCAACCAATAAGGTTTCAATTGAGTGATAGGGCACTCCATCATTACTAAAATAACCATTATTTTTATTTTTTATTTTACTATACATTGTTTCAAAACGTCTCTTATATTCCTCGTTAACATCTCCATCAGCAGCAAAGGCTAACGAAGAGGATATAAACATCAAGGCTAATGTAGTTGCAATCAGAATAGATCCAACTTTTTTTACAATTTTTCTCATTTAGCTTGTCCTCCTTTATGTTTTGTTTTATAATATTCTAAGTGGATTGAAACCCACTAACTACTGCCTGTACTTTCATATTATTAATGCATATGAAAGTACAGGTTTTTCTTTTTTATAAGCTAATTTATCTGGACACTTCCATCTATCTTCTTTATTTCTATTCTTTCCATGTCTCCATCACCAAAAGCTCCTTCATTAGTAAAGGCTAAAGGCGTAACCTCTTTACTTGTACCTAGGATCTTAAATGTGATAGTAGCAAATACTCCATCCTCAGTAATCAATTCATCTCCTAAGGTATTATCAAGAAACAAGAAACTTAAGGATCCTTGATTTACTTTACTTGCAAAGTTAATACCAGGATTGATAACGATATCACCTGAGGATATAGATATTGCCTCAAGCAAAGTATCATCATATAAAACATAGAAATTGCAGGTTATTATACTCTCAACCTTTGATATGTTACCTATTGTAATAGGCACTGTAATAATATCACCTGTTTTACCAGTTATATTTTCAATACTAATATTAAAATCAGTTTCAACAGGACTGGTATCTTTAATAGTTATTGCTATTGAAGGACCTCCCGTTTTACCAAAATCAAATACTAGTGATACTAAACCTAGGTCTAATGACGATAAATAACTACTATGGATTTTTACTGTATCTGCTTGAACACTATAATCTCTTCCCTCTACTAGTCCTTCAATACCATTAAAGGTGTTTCCATTTGGTGTTAGATATACTGTTATATCAGAAGGACTATATTTATCAAAGACAGACCTTGTAGGTGTTATATAAGGATCAAGCTGTACATCTCCGATAATTTCAACAAACCCATCTGTATAGATGATATTTGTAATCTCTTCCTTATTACCATCTACAAATGACCCATACCTATCTATTGAAACTCCTGCTTTGTTATTTGCTTCACCAAGAATCTCAAAATCTATGTATACCAACACGCCATCTTCAGTAATTTTTTGATTATCAAATGCATTAAATGATAGATAGATAGGTCTTTGGTATTCAGGAGCCAATGCCATAAAACCAGGCTTGCCAAGTGTAAAATCAGAGTTAAGCTCTGCCATAACATCCTCACTTATAGCTTCCAAAACATTACCTTGTTTAATAGCAACCGGCTTAATTAAAGTCGAATCATATCTGACCATAAAACCATAAGCGTCTATGCTTCCTACCTTATCAACATTTTCTATTGTAATAGGTACTGAAACAATTTCGCCTTTTTTCCCAGATACTGTTCCTACTGATATGGAAAGACTTTCTTCTGGAATCGGAGTCGAGTCTTTAATTACCATAGATAAAGTAGGATTATTACTTACACCAAAATCAAAGGTAAGACTCTTTGTACCTAAAGAAAGTGTACTTAAGTAGGATTTTAGGAGTGTCACTGTATTGCCTGATACCGTATAATCAGTACCCTTTGTCAATCCACTGATTCCCTTAAATGTATTACCATTTGCTGTTAATGCAACTATAATATCAGCAGGACTATACTTATCAAAAGTTGCTGTTACAGGAGATATAGATGGATCTTGTAATTCCTCCTCCTTAATAGTTACGCTTCCATTAGCAAAATTAACTCCTGTTATTCTCTGCATGTCGGCATCACCAAATGCTCCACTAGTCTGGAAGCTTAAGTTGGCTGTTTTTCCTGCAGAACCCTTGATCT
>FZPS01000193.1_pt34 | contig 101947 bp, 98 predicted proteins | sample 1817821 | NCBI WGS metagenome assembly FZPS01 (sample SAMEA104158645, study PRJEB21678) | metagenome | place: Germany | collected 2015-04-21
CCTTATAAGATTTTTTTCTTTTAAATTAAAGGTTTTTGATGGCCTGAATAATATAGTATCCTTTATCTCTATTGACAATATTAACTTTGCCAAATAACGTCTTTATTTTTTCTAGGGCTGACGGCGCTCCTTGAGCTTTCCGTATTACAACCCATAATTCCCCCTTATCATTTAGGTGATCAAAAGCACCTTCAAATATTTCATGCACAACTTTTTTACCCGCACGAATTGGCGGATTGGTCACAATCAAGTCATACATCTTTGTAACATTTTGAAATGCATAACTTAAAAAAACATTCGCATTAGTAATATTATTATGAACAAGATTTCTTTTAGCAAGTTCAAGGGCCCGTTCATTCACATCGATCATGTCAACCAATGCATCAGGGTTATCCTTAGCAATCGCAATTCCAATCGGACCATAACCGCACCCTACATCTAATATATGCTTAACATGGGGGGCTATCACTAGAGATTTAAGTAAAGCATTAGTGCCATAATCAACCGTATTCTTCGAAAAAACACCAGCATCACTTGTTAAGTCTATCAGATATTGTTTGTAATAAAGTGTTATTTTATGCTCATTTTTTCTCAGATTGGGGTTATTTTCAAAATATTGCTTACTCATTTTTAACCACCTTTTTAAATGGGAAAAACCTGAGCTGAAAACTCAGGTTTAAAAAGAACCTTAAATTATTTATTTAATTTCTACTTCGGCTCCAGCTTCTACTAAGCGAGCTTTAATTGGTTCTGCTTCTTCTGGAGAGATGTTTTCTTTAATTGGTTGTGGTGCAGTATCAACAAGTTCTTTAGCTTCTTTTAATCCTAAGCCTGTTAATTCACGAACAGCCTTAATAACGTTAAGTTTAGAAGCACCAGGGTTCTTTAAGATAACGCTAACTTCGCTTGGGCCTTCTTCAACAGCGGCAACAGCAGCGCCAGCAACAGCAACAGGAGCAGCGGCAGTAACGCCAAACTCTTCTTCAATTGCCTTTACTAATTCATTTAACTCTAAAATAGACATTTCTTTAATCGCAGCGATAAAATCTGCAGTAGTTATTTTTGCCATTATAAATATCCTCCTTAATTATTCTTTTTCTGCTACTTGGCTAAGAGCATAAGCCAAATTGCGAACTGGAGCTAAAATTACACTTAGTAACATAGAAATCATACCATCCTTGTTTGGTAGTGATGCTAATGTTTGTAATTCGTTTGCTGATGTGATCTTACCATCAACAACTCCAATTTTAACTTCTAATTTTTTATGTTCTTTCGCAAAGTCAAATAAAACTTTGCTTGCGGCTACCTCATCTTTAGAAAAAGCAGCAGCATTTGGACCAACTAAAGTGCTAGTTAAATCTGAATATCCAGCTTTTTCAGCAGCCCGCTTTAAGATGTTATTCTTAATAACTTTTAGTTCGCAGTCTTCCTTATGGAGTTTAACTCGTAAATCAGTAATTTCTTCAACGGTTAATCCTAGGTAATCAACGAACACAACTGAACCAGCCTGTTTAATCTTATCTGTGATTTGTTCAACTTGTTCAATTTTTCTAGCGATAGTCGCTTCATTCATGGTTGATTCACCTCCTGAAAGTAAATATTCCTTTTACCGTAACGATAAAAGGAAATACAATTCCAATCTATCCTCGGTAGGAAATTAAGCCTCTTAGGCACCTACTGTCTACGGCAGTTGACTTCTATATTATAATCATTTATTTGTGTTTTTATATTTTTAAAAATTTTTTATTTTGTTTTTATATTATTTAATAGCAGCTATTGAGTCAGCAGAAATTTTGATTCCTGGACTCATAGTTGAGGAAATAGCAACGTTTCTCATGTAAACACCTTTAACGGTTTGTGGTTTTACTCTCATCATTTGATCAAAGACAGCTTTAATATTGCCGATCAATTGATTGTTATCAAATGAGATTTTACCAACTGGAACTTGGATGTTACCAACTTTGTCAGTACGGTATTCAACTTTACCAGCTTTGAATTCTTTTACAACACGTTCGATATCATTTGTTACAGTTCCTGTTTTAGGGTTAGGCATTAAACCTTTAGGACCTAAGATTCGTCCAAGTTTACCTAAGTTACCCATCATATCAGGGGTAGCGATTAATACATCAAATTCGAACCAACCGCCTTTAATTTTTTCAAGATATTCTTCATCACCAGCAAAATCAGCGCCAGCTTCTAATGCTTCTTTGGCTTTATCGCCATTAGCGATTACTAATACTCGAATATTTTTACCTGTTCCATATGGTAATGATACCGCTCCTCGTAAGTTTTGTTCTGCTTTACGAGGGTCAATGTTTAATCTAAATGCTATTTCAACAGTCGCATCAAACTTAGCATAGTTAACTTGCTTTAGAAGATCTACAGCTTCAGTTAATGAATACTGTTTGTTGCGGTCAACTAATTTTAGCGCTTCTTGATATTTTTTTCCTCTTTTAGCCATTTAATGTACCTCCTAATGTGGTTAATAACGGATTTACCTCCCACAATTAGACTGTTACCAATCTATATTGCGTTTTTGTTAATCTTCAATAACAATTCCCATATTTCTTGCAGTACCTGCAATAATCTTAGCTGCCGCGTCAACGTCATATGCGTTTAAGTCTGGCATCTTAGTTTGGGCAATTTTGTACAATTGTTCTTTCGTAATCGTAGCAACCTTGTTTTTCTTTGGTTCAGAAGAGCCACTAGTAATTCCAGCTTCTCTTTTTAGTAAGTCGGAGGCTGGTGAAATTTTAGTAATAAAAGTAAATGAGCGGTCTTCATAAATTGTAACGACTACTGGAATAATACTCCCCATTTGATCCTTAGTCTTGTCATTAAATTGTTGACAGAATTGTTGGATATTTATACCAGTTTGACCTAGGATTGGTCCAATTGGTGGGGCTGGGTTTGCTCTACCGGCTTGAATTTGTAATTTAATCACATTTTTAACTTTCTTTGCCTTTGCCACGAAACACACCTCCTTTTGGTCCGTGATGTGGTTAATTGAATGTTAATTCTCCCACAATAAATGATAAAATAGCATGTCAATGCACGCTATATTATTATACCCAATTTTGCATTTTATGTCAAGAATAAACTATTTTTATTTTACATATAAAAAAGACGCTTTGATCAGCAATAATCAAAGCGTTTAATTTAACGGTTCAACTTCATCAAATTGTAGTTCGGCAGGAGTTTGGCGCCCAAACATATCAACTAATACTAATACTAATTGGCGCTCTTTGTCAATCTGGTTGACAACACCTTCTTGACCGCTTAAGGAGCCGGCAACAATTTTAACTTTTTGGCCTTCTTTTACTTTGAGGTCCACTTCTCTTTCAATTCCACATAGTTTCAGAATCGGATTAATTTCTTCCGGTAGTAACGGAACTGGTTTTGCACCACCACCACTAGATCCTAAGAAACCGGTAACCATCGGTGTGTTACGAACCACAAACCATGATTCATCAGTAACGATCATTTCCACAAAAACATATCCAGGATAAACCTTTTCAATGATCTCTTTTTGTTCACCGTTTTTCTTTTTCTCATAGCGTTTAGTTTCCGGAATTATTACTTGAAAGATATAGTCCTCCATATCCATTGATTTAATACGGCGTTCTAAGTAGTTTTTAGCCGCATTTTCACAGCCGGAATATGTTTGAACAATATACCAAGCTCTTTCGTTTTCTAAACCCATGTTTACACCATCAAGTCTATTAATGCTTTAATAACAAGGTCGTATAGAAGAAATACTGCAGAAAGTATTACTACAAAAATAAATACTTGTAATACATTTTGAAAGAACTCTTTTTTCTTTAAGAAAGAGACTCTTTTGAATTCTAATAATGAAGGCTTATAGAAAGGCCACACAACTAAAAGTAATGATATTGTTCCTAAGGCAACTAAAAGCCATGCAAAAACTTTTGGATATGAACCAATAAGGAACACCTTTCCAATTGTTAAAGTACCATTAAGAATTAACGCTCCTAAAACAATCGCGAAAATTGCTAGAAACATCAAAACGATATTTTCATATTTATATTCTTTTGATAAGATTTCTAAAACACGACTTTTCTTTTCTGGCTTAACCGCCTTTTTTGTATCAACCATAATAACAACCTCCTACTTAGTCTCCTTGTGAATCGTATGCTTATCACAACGTGGGCAATACTTTTTCAAAATAATTCGTGAAGTAGTATTTAATTTATTCTTTTTAGTGGTATAGTTGCGGGATAGACATTCCTCACAAACTAGAGTAACTTTTTCTCTCATTTCATCACCATTCTACTACGCTAATACTTTATCAAATATTGGTTTTTTTGTCAAGTTTAATTGTTTTTTATTTTCGCCTTGATCCGATCAGTGGCGTTATAAACTTGCTTGACATCCAAACCTAATATCATCGCTATTGTTCGGGGCTTACACCCCTTCTTGTGTTTTAGAAAATATACCTTTTTCTCTAAATCAGTTAGATGATAGTCATCAGCTTCTAGGGATGTTATTTCATAATTCAAATCTCTTGGCTCTGCTAAAATTGTTGGATTAACATCATCAAGATAAACTGTATTATTAAAATAGTGTTTATTTTTCCTTAGAAGTGTAATGAATCGTCTTTGTAATACCAGATCAAAAAACTTATTGAAAGTTTTTGGCGAAGACATTTTATAAGAGTAGATAGCCTTATTTAAGGCTAGCAACCCTTCTTGATAAAAATCTTCAACCATCATTGGTTTAATGTTAAATTTGCTGATGCGACTTCGAATTAATGGTTCATATTTTTTGAACATTATTTCTAAGGCGTCATCATTCCCCTCTCTTATTAAATCGATTAATTCATAATCGTTATATTCGAATACGGTCATTTAGTTACTCGCTTTCGAACAACTTCATAAAATAAGATTCCCGCCGAAACTGAGGCGTTCAGGGAATTAACTTGTCCATACATCGGAATGTTAACCAGAAAATCACAAGTCTCTTTTACCAGCCTGGATATGCCTTTGCCTTCTGAACCAATGACAAGAACAATCGGCATCTGATAGTCTTGCTCCCGAAAATCAGTCGGACCATCCATATCAGCACCAATAATCCAAAAACCTTTGCTTTTTAAATCTTCTAAGGTTCTGACTAAATTGGTTACTTCAATAATATCAACATATTCAATGGCACCAGTTGATACTTTAACAACGGTCGCATTGAGACCAACCGAACGGTTTTTCGGAATAATTATTCCATCAATCCCACATGCTTCCGCACTTCGAATAATGGCACCAAAGTTATGAGGATCTTCTAGACCATCAAGCATAACGAGAAACGGTAACTTATCCTTGGTTTTTGCTAAAACATTTTCTAGTGTTTGATATCGATAAGGTTCAACTTCAGCGACTACACCTTGAGTAGCGGGACCAAATTTATTAGTCATTTCTTTCGTATTTATAACCACATACTTAATCTTTTCTTTTTGTAAAAGATTAGTAATCGATTGGTCATTGCTACTTAAGTATACCTTTTCAATCTTCCTTTTGGCTTTGATTGCTTCTTTGAGAGGATTTTTCCCGTAAATGATTGTTTTTTGATTCATCTATTTCACCTAACCTTACTTGATTAATGGCCATCTGGATTAATTCTTCAAGTCTTTCGTTGTTTTGCATTAAATAATGAAAGCCAATAATAGCTTCAAAGCCAGAAGATGTTTGATATTCACTCTTGACAACATTTTTTCGATAACTCGAACTCGCACTATTGCGACCACGATTATAAATTGATTTCTCTTCTGGAGTTAACTCATCAAAGATACCATCAATAATTTGTTGATGGGCATGAGCACTTACATACTTAATACTCAACTTTCGCAAATCATTACTTTTGGTAATTTTATTATCGATAAGATACTTTCTTATTCTTAGTTCAAAATAGGCATCACCAATATAGGCTAAGTTTGCTCCGTTTAGTATTTCATATGATGCCATTATAACTTAATACCTAATTGATTAATTTGATCCCGTAAATAATCAGCAGTTTGGAAGTCTTTATTGGTGCGAGCTAGTTGCCAATCATTAATTAGGATTCGCTCAGAATCAGTAAGTGGCGTTATCTCTGGTCTAATACCAAAGATATCAAGCATATATTCATAAGTCGTTAGGGCTTTAGCTAACCACTGATAATCGACTTGAGCATTTCTTAGCTGTTTGTTGATTGATTTAATAAATCCAAAGATTACGGAAAGGGCATTTGACGTATTGAAGTCAGAAGCCATTTCTCTATCAAAATCAACCTTTTCTGGTAAATATTCATTAATAGGAGCAATATTATTCAATTCTAATTGGCGATATAAACTAACATAGGCTCGTTCAATTTTTTCATATTCAGTCATCACTTGGATCATCAATTCTTCACTATAGTTAATAATCTGACGATAGTGATTACTTAAGATAAATAGTCGAACCACTCTTGGATCATATATTTCTAATATATCCTTTAACCAAACAACATTACCGAGTGATTTACTCATCTTCTCGCCAGCTAAATCAACTCGAGCATTGTGTAACCAATACTTGGCCAATCCGTGATTAAAGGCCGCTTGAGATTGAGCCATTTCGTTTTCATGGTGTGGAAACTTTAATTCATTACCACCACCGTGGATATCAATCATATTGCCAAAGATATTATGAATCATAACAACACATTCAGTATGCCATCCTGGTCTTCCTTCACCAAAAGGACTGTTCCACTTTTGGCCTACTGTTGTTGTTTTCCATAAAACAAAATCATTAGGGTCTTCTTTCTTTTCATTAACGTCAACCCGAGAACCAGATTCCAATTCATCAAGGGTTTGATTGCTGAGGGCTCCATAATGAGCAACTTTACGAACTCGGAAGAAAACATCGCCATCACTTTCATAGGCATACCCTTGATCAATTAATTTTTGAATAAAGGAGATAATGCCATCGATATTTTCAGTGACTTTTGGAGCTGCATAAGGTGTTAAGCACCCTAATTTATTAAAGGAATCCCAATAAGCATTAATATACTTTTCCGCAATCTCTTTTTCACTCACGTTTTCTTTTTGAGCTTCTTCGATAATGCGGTCATCGATATCAGTAAAATTAGAAACCATTTTAACTTCATACCCTTGGGCCTCTAAGAAACGACGAACCGTATCAAAAAAGATAACCGGACGAGCATTTCCAATGTGTATGTAATTATAAACTGTTGGCCCACAGACATACATTTGAACGAGATTAGGAATTAAGGGCTCAAATACTTCCACGGATTTCGTTAATGAATTATAAAATTTTATATCCATACTTGACCTCTTTTCATTTATTATACGCTAAAAGCGCATCTTTTAGTGATAATTAAATAGGAAAATTTCAACTTGCGAAATAACGATAAAAGTCACCAATATAAAGTCAATTATTTTATCATTTGTCGCAAACGATTAAGTGTTTTATCTTTTCCTAAAAGAACTAATGTCTTTCCTAGTTCAGGTCCATGCATATCACCTGTTGTCGCAATCCTGCATGGCATAAATAACATTTTCCCTTTAACATTCAAGTCTTTTCCTACTTGTTTAATGGCTTGATTAATATTATCTGCATTCCATTCTTCAATGTTACTAAAGGCATCTAAGAAGCCATTAAGAGTATCATTTACTCCTTCTTCACTTAGAACAGCTTGGGCTTCTTCTGATAGTTCAAGTTGTTCACGGAAGAATTCATGATATAAACTAACAACTTGAGCACCGTATAAAGTACGATCTCTAAAGAGTAAAATTAGTTCTTTATACCATTCATCTGTGCCTTCAATACCAGCTTTGATTAGATATGGTTTAACAAATTCTATATACTCTTCTTCTGATAACTCTTTTAAATATTCACCATTTAACCATTGTAATTTCTTTTCATCAAAGATACTTCCTGACTTCTTTAAGCCATCAATACTGAACTTTTCAATGAGTTCTTCCATTGTAAATTTTTCTTGATTTTCTTTTGGAGCCCACCCCAATAAGCAAATATAATTGACAATGGCATGAGGCAAGAAACCACGTTCCACAAAGTCTTCAAAATTAGCATCACCATATCTTTTTGACAATTTGTGAGTTTCATCTTTCATAATTGGAGAAAGGTGAATATATTTAGGAATCTCCCAACCAAAAGCTTGATACAATAAATTATATTTAGGAGTGCTACTTAAATATTCTTTACCTCTGATAACATGAGTAATATCCATCAAATGATCATCAATTACATTAGCAAAATTGTATGTTGGCATTTTATCAGATTTAAGGAGAATTTGGTCTTCTAGTTCTTTAGCATCAACGGTTATTGTTCCATATATTAAATCTTCAAAACTAATGGATCCACTTGTCGGCATCTTTTGACGGATAACATAAGGAAGTCCCGCCTTCTTCTTTGCTTCAATTTCTTCTTGACTTAAATGTAAACAATGACGATCATAGCGTCTTATGCCATGTTCATCTTGCAAACTTTCAAGTCGTTCTTTATCGCAAAAACAATAGTAAGCTTCTTTCTTTTCAACTAAAAGTTCCGCATACTTTTCATATAAGGCTTTTCGTTCACTTTGAACATAAGGGCCATAATCACCACCGACATCTGGTCCTTCATCATGATTAATATTAGCCATTTTTAATGTTTTAAAAATTTTTTCAACTGCACCTTCAACATAACGTTCAACATCTGTATCTTCGATTCTTAAGATAAAGGTACCATTATTTTGACGAGCATAAAAATAAGTATATAGGGCAGTTCGCAAATTCCCTACATGCATAAAACCAGTTGGACTTGGGGCAAATCTTGTTCTTACTTTCATATAATCTTCCTCCAATTGTAAAAATAAGGCCACAAAGCTGTGGCCTTAAAAAACGATTTAACGTTAAGAAATAAATTAACGTTTTGAGAATTGTGGTGAACGGCGCGCTTTTTTAAGACCGTATTTTTTACGTTCGACCGCTCTAGGGTCACGAGTAAGTAATCCCGCTTTTTTAAGAATTCTACGGTAATCAGAATTAACTTGTAAAAGGGCGCGGCTTATTCCTAAGCGAATAGCTCCCGCTTGTCCACTAATTCCTCCGCCATTAACATTAACAAAAATATCATATTGCGTGCTTGTTTCAGTTAGATTAAGAGGTTGAAGAACGTCTAATCTAATTGCTGCTGAAGGAATATATTCTTCAAATTGGCGTTTATTAATTTCAAACTTACCTGTTCCAGGAACCAATCGTACTCGGGCAATCGAACTCTTACGACGGCCAACGGCTTGATATTGAACTTTTTCCATATTGACTCTCATCCTCCCTATTTAATCTTCGGTAATGCTTCTGGTTGTTGTGCTTGATGTTTGTGATCAGGACCAGCATAAACGTATAGACGACGATACATATCATCACCTAAAGGTCCTTTTGGAAGCATACCTTTCACAGCAAATTCAACGATTTTATGGGGTTGATTATCTAATATGTTTTTGGCCGTACGAACATTTAGTCCCCCTGGATAATGTGAATGACTATAGTACTTCTTTTCAAGAAGTTTGTTTCCGGTTAAAGCTACCTTATCAGCATTAACCACGATAACATAATCTCCTCCGTCAATATGAGGAGTAAATGTTGGTTTATGTTTTCCACGTAAAACAGTAGCAATGTTAGTAGCTAAACGACCAAGAACTTGATCAGTAGCATCTACTACATACCATTTACGTTCAACATTTTCTTTCTTTTGCATAAATGTAGTTCGCATATTGTTACTTTCCTCCAAAATAATAAAATAATTATTTTTCCAATCGTTCATCCGAGGCAATTACTAGATTAGATAATAGAGGGCCATTTGTGGGTTTAATGTATCGGTAATATGATACACTATTATGCCCAAAATGTCAATTATTAAACTATTGTTTTTTTATTGAAATTTCCCTCGACCATCGTAACCGATAAAACAGTAATAAAAGCTTTCGGATCTATTTTCCTTACTATTTCAATATATGGTCTAATCTCATAAGCCGATGTTAAAACTACTAATATCATTTTATCTTCTAACGTATAACCACCAACGGCCTTATACATCGTTATACCATGATGAAAATGTTGTAATAGTTCTTTTCGGATCTCTTCATGTTTTGTCGTAATGATCTCAATCCGCATCGTCTTATAAGTATTATATATTTGATTTATCGTAAAGACAAATACTATCAAACGAACAATTGTATAAAGTGCTGTTTTTAAATCAAACAAGAATCCCGCTAGAGTAATAATGATAAAATCAATCACAAAGGAATAGCGGGTAAAAGGGACATTTTTCTTAACTAATAAATAGTTAGCGATAATATCGGTTCCGCCATTAGAACCACCCGTTTTTAAGCAGATTGTTGAGCCAACCGCAGCAATCAATCCACCCAAGATAGCAAGCAATAAAGTATTGTCTCCTAATCCAGGAATATCTATTGGATTAAAACCTTTGTGTTTTTCTAAGTATTCTAAGATACCAACAAAAATGGATTGGAGTCCTACCGCAAGCAAAGTATAAAAGGCAAAGCGACGACTTAGTCCCTTCCAGGCAAAGATAAAAAGTGGCAAGTTTAATAAGGCAATAAAAATACCTGTACTAACAGCAATCCCTTTTTCACCTAAAAGACGGACAATGATTTGGGAGATCCCAGTAACTCCTCCAGAGAAAAAGCCACCGAGTTCCAAAAACCACACCACCGCAATCGCATAAATAATGCTGCCAATGACGATATGGGTTACTTGTTTAACCCCTTCTTTTTTCCATAATTTCTGAAAAAAACTAATTACTTTCATTCAATCACTCACTATTTTTATTTTATTCAACGAGACCGTCTTTTTTAAGTTCAAAGTCACTTTGACAATTTTTAAACGGGAAAATGGCTTCAAATAAAATTGGTGGGATCAAGCAAGTAAGAACACTAGCTGAAATTAATGCTTGAGATAAACTACTCGAAAAGACCCCTAGATGTTCAGCAGCTACCGAAGCAATGATTGTACAAGTTACAATAAGCATTGATGGTAGAACCACTTTAGTTTTATACCACTTCAATAAATATAAGAATGGTATTTTAACAACTAATAAGGCGACTGTTAAGATTAATGTCATTAACAATTCGCTTGGATTTTGAATAATTGTAAAGAACGGTATTTTAGTTCCGAGAATTATAAAGAACATCGGGATAAAGATACCATTTCCCATCCCAATCAAACGCTCTTCAATACGTCGATTGAGTCGGGCACCTTTTAAAACCATTCCTGCTAAGAATGAGCCCAAGATTAACTCTCCACCGGTATGTTCTGATAAGAATGTCAGTAATAAAATTACCACAACAATCAATCTAAAACCTAAATTAGTTAACCCAACTGCCGTCTTTCTAAATAATCGTGGCGGAACATAAGTAAAGAATAAGAAAATTATTACCAAGATTAAGAAGATTGCAAGTAGCAGAATTGGGGAACTATTTCCGGTTACCGGATTAATGATCATATATGCTGATAGTAAAACAATACAAAGTAATTCCGATATGATGGAATAAGTTGATATTACTTTTCCAATGGTTGTGTGTGCAACTTTTCCTTGGTGTAAGATGGGTACAACAATCGAAGCAAAGGTTGATGCTAAACAAATGGTTAAAATAATGATAGCATCAAATTTCTTTCCTAAGAAATGTTCTCCATAAAATCCGCCAAAGGCCCAGGAAAAGATAAATGATAATAAGTAAATTCCAGCGATTAGTAAAATACTTAACTTAACAACACTAACATCTTTGGTTGGCGCATCATGACTATTTTTAAAGACCTTGTAATCAATATCTAGTCCACTTAAAAATAGTAAAAAGACTAGTCCAAGGGTATAAACGATATTATTGACACTTTCAAAGCCATGCTGAATCGAAAAGTTATTATACCATACACCTAGAATCATACCTATTAATATCTCTAAAACAAAGTTGGGAACAAGACTTAACTTGAAAACTGATAAGACAACCGCAATTAAAGCACTAATTCCTAATAAGATTATTAGGGGAATAAAAGCATTGGTAATGGATATTTCGGATAAAAAGAGTAACATGGATTAATTAACCTCGGCTCCGCTTGGTAGACTCTTTACTTCAACCACTTCGAGACGATCACCTTTTGATGCACAAAGAATCATACCTTTTGATTGTAAGCCGCGAATCTTAGCTTCTTTTAAGTTTTCAACTACCACAACAACTTTCCCAATAAGGTCTTGTGGTTCATAATATTCTCTAATTCCTGATACAATTTGTCTTACTTCATTACCAATCTTTACTTGTAATACAAGTAATTTCTTTGCGTCTGGATGAAGTTGACAATCAATTATTTCACCAGTAACCAGTGATATTTTAGCAAAATCATCGATAGTAATTTCTTGCTTTTTCTCTACCTCATCCACTTTTTCTTCTGTTTTCTTTTGGTGTTTTGCTTGTTCTTTTTCTGGATCTAATCGAACAAATAATGGTTCGATTTTTTCTATAACTTTAATATTTGCTAATTTTCCAAATTCTAAAGAATCCCAAGTAATGTCTTCTGCTTTCAATCCTAAAGCTTGATACATCTTTGGAGCTGATTCTACTAAAACTACTGACAGCATAACTGCTACAAAACGAAGTACTTCCACTAAATGATACATCACACTATAAAGTTCTTCCTTTTTGCTTTCGTCTTTTGCGAGAACCCATGGAGTCGTTTCGTCAATGTATTTATTGGCTCGGTTTATTAAGACCCATACTTCATTTAAAGCAAGTTGTAAACGGAAGTTATTTAAATAATTATAGAAGTTGTCTTTAGTCTTCTGAGCTAAATCACGTAATTCTTTATCATATTTAGTTACTACTTTTGGATCTTGACGCAACTCTCCACCGAGGTATTTATTGACCATCGAAACTGTACGGCTAAGCAAGTTTCCTAAGTCATTAGCAAGGTCAGTATTATAACGTTCTACAAAACGATCATAACTAAAGATACCGTCATTTCCTAAAGGTAACTCTTTAGTGACATAGTAACGAAGGGCATCAACACCATAATCATTAACGACATCCATTGGATAGACAACATCGCCACGAGACTTAGACATTTTTCCATCTTTAGATAAAATCCATCCATGAACCATTAACTTAAAGTTAATTGGTACATTTAAAGCCATTAACATAATTGGCCAATAAACCGCATGGAAACGTAAGATATCTTTACCAACAACATGGTAAACTCGTTGGCTATTTACCCAATATTTTTGATAGTTACTATCGTCATCAGATAAGTAACCAAGGGCACTTAAATAATTACTTAGAGCATCAATCCAAACATAGACAACATGCTTTGGATCACTTTTAACTGGGACACCCCAACTAAATGATGAGCGGCTAACTGATAAATCTTCCAATCCTGACTCAATAAAAGAAATCACTTCATTACGTCGTGATTCAGGTTGAATAAAATCCGGATTTTCTTTGATAAAGTTCAATAGTTGTTGTTCATATTTTGATAGACGTAAAAAATAACTCTCTTCAGCAATTAACTTAGTTTCTTTGCCACAGTCAGGACAAGTATTGTTTTCTCCTAATTGTGATTTAGTAAAATAAGCTTCACAAGAAACACAGTAGTTACCAGTATATTTTCCAAGATAAATATCGCCACTAGCAACTAATTGTTCAAATATTTTTTGAACTACAACTTGATGACGATCTTCTGAAGTTCTAATAAAATCATCATTGGTAATATGTAAGTTTTGCCAGAGCTTTTGCGTTTCAAGGGCAATCCGATCAACTAACTCTTGAGGGCGTAGACCTTGTGCTCGCGCTGCTTCTTCAATCTTTTGACCATGCTCATCCATTCCAGTAAGGAAAAAGGTATCTCTTCCTACCAAACGATTAAAGCGAGCAAAGACATCACAAGCAATTGTGGTATAACTATTCCCAATATGAACACGACCACTTGAATAATAAATAGGGGTAGTAATATAACATTTGTTAGACATAAAAACCCTCCTCTTAACGTATGATATTATATCATATCATTGATTTTTATTCCATTGTAATACTAAAAATTGATAACCGTGATTTTTTACTTAACCACTCTTTCCTATCAATTCATTATTATTCTATCCAATTATTACTATCTTAAAGCCAATTATTTATTAAAAAAGGGCAGTAAAAAGTTAACTGCCCTTAACTATTTTCTTCTTCCTGGTAAAATAAACAATAATATAAATTGACAGGATGACCAATACTGCACCCCCAATAATCATCTCAAAATTATTATTAATGAAGTTAATAATCGGCCCATCACCATTAAAGAGGGCTTTGCTAGAAATCTCAAAATCAATTACTACTTGACTCTCATTACCTGCCTTATCAGAAGCAACAATTACTAGTTGATATTTACCATTTTGAGTGATTGGCATTCCATCATATGATTTCCCATTTAACGTTAAAACCACGTCTACCTTGCCATCAAAGTTATCAGTTACGATGTATTCGATTCTTTCTAATTTAGAATAAAGTTGATTAGAGGCAACATTTAAAACCTTAATAATTGGCCGAGTTACATCCAGAGGAACAATCTTTTGAAAAACAGGTTCACTAACATTCCCCGCATTATCTATTATGACAAATTTGATATAACCAACATTACCTTTAGATAAGTATTCCTTAAAGTTATCCAATCCATCAATTAAGGTTCCTTTATCATCTCGATAAAAGGTCATCAATGGTAAATCTTCAATGCCAAAATTATCATAAAAGGTGACACCTTCTAAAGGGTCGAAACTTTCAATACTCGTATCAAAAAGACAAAGTTCTTCGGCCGCGGATACGGTTGGCCTGATGGTATCAACCACATCTATTTTAAGGGTATAGACTGGAGTTTTATTATCGGATTGATCTTGTCCAAAATAATTAACAATTACTCCTTTTCCCATTCGAAGGTGTTCTTCATAGCCATCAATTGCTTGTCCATTCAAATCATAAAACGATAAAATCAACTTAGGAGAAGAGTCATAATTATCTCTAATACTAATTAGATCTTCTAAAACAAAACTTTCTACCTCTTCATTTTCCAAGACGATTGAATCTAGAACGGATACCAGTGGGGGGGTCAAATCATTGATTCTAATCTCTCGGATGAACGGTTCGGCACGATTGTTGCTGGTGTCGGTTACCTCTACTTTTAAAAAGGCAACTTGATTACTAGCCAAATAACTTTTAATGTCTTCATTACTAATAACGATATTATCAGGAGTATAGTAGGAATATTTTATGTCTAGTTCGTGATATTCACAATAATTATCACTTATGTGAAGATAATCATCAAGTTTTGCGTCTTGAAGTTTATGATCATCAATCTGAATCAACTTAACCCCGCTAATTTCTGGACTAACCCGATCGATTATTTCAATATATTTAACATCAAAAATAATATCTTTAGTCTTAAAATCTTTTATAATCAAAATAATAATTTGTTGCCCGATTTGATTAGTATTTACCTGTCTAAAATCAAGACCTATATAAATATCTTTTATATCGCGGTTGAGGATTACAATATCTTCTAATAACTCGCTACTGTTATGAATAGGAAAACCAACATCATAAGTATATTGTTCATTCCATGCATATTTTAAACTTTCATAGTATTTTACCTGATAGGGGATATTTTTCCGTTTGGTGTTTTCTAACACTAAAAACATATTTATTTTCTCATCAAAATCATCAGAGGGATAAAAGACCTCATAGATATTTTCAATCTCAACTAGTGCCTTAAAACTAACCTTGAGTAGTCGATTATTGAAGGTGGTCAACATATCTTGATAACCTTCATTACTGTTATCCACTTTGGTTATAATATAAAATAATAAGTGATTAGCCTCATTATAGTATTCTAAAGCTACCTCACTATCTTGAATCGAAAAAATCTGATTGGGAGTTTCATCCTCAACATAACCATTATTCACTTTAATTATTTCCAAAATATCTGGTACTTCAATTTCTAATGTTACTTTGTACAGATCATAAAAATTACTTATGTTTATTGTTAGTTCAACCGTATCCCCCGCTGTATAACTAATCTGATTAAAAATAAGCAGGGTTTCAGTTTTTGATCCTTCGGCTGCCACGACTGGCCTTATGCAAAATATGAAAAAGGTTAAAGAAAAGAGCACCACAATTTTTTTAAACATAAAATTTCCCCTTCATAAAGAGTTGCTTTTATATTATAAAATGAAGGGTAAGAAAAAGAACTCGAAAAATGAAAAGAAAAACTAGGATTTTAACCTAGTTTGCTTTCTTTTATTCAATGACTTCGATTTTCATCATATTAGTGCTTTTAGATGTATTAAGAGGTGTGCCCGCTGTAATAATTACAACTTCACCTTTTAAGAGATCGTATCGTTCTTTGGTAACATCTACTGCTTCGCTAATAACTAAATCGGTGCTTGACTTTAATTTATGAGTAATTGGATGAACGCCCCAATTAAGAGCTAGTCCACGACTAACCTGACTAGTAGGACAAAGGGCGATAATCGGTGCTACTGGACGGTATTGAGAAATACTGCGAGCAGTATATCCAGTGCTTGTTGGACAAATGATGGCGGCAGTGTTTAATTGTAAGGCCGCATCAGCCACACAATAACCAATCATTTTAGTAATTTCTTGATCACGATAAGTCATTGCGAGATTTATCATTTCCCGATGGTTAATCGCTTTTTCCATTCTTCGAGCAATTCCATCCATTGTTTGAACAGCTTCAATCGGATATTTTCCATTGGCGGTTTCGCCACTTAACATAATAGCATCGCTACCTTCTAAGACTGCATTAGCAACGTCACTAACTTCGGCTCTCGTTGGACGAGGATTACGATGCATTGACTCTAACATTTGAGTGGCAGTAATAACAAATTTGCCGTACATATGGCATTTTCGAATTATTTCTGTTTGAATAATTGGTACTTCAGTAAGTGGTACTTCTACCCCAAGATCTCCCCGGGCAACCATAATACCATCAGCAACCTTAATAATTTCTTCTAAATTGTTTACCCCTTCATGGTTTTCAATCTTGGCAACAATTTTAATATGTTCTTTGCCTTTGCTTTTTAGTAATTCTCTTAAGTCTAAGACGTCTTGAGGACGACGAACGAATGATGCTGCAATAAAATCAACATTCACATCACAACCAAACTCAATATCAGCACGGTCACGTTCCGAAATGAAATCAAGAGTTAGATTAACGCCTGGAACATTTATTCCTCGACGGTCTTTAATATAGGCATCATTTTGAACAACACAGACAATCTCTTGGTTTTCAAAATCTTTTTCGATAATATTTAACGTAACGTTACCATCATCAACTAATATTTTTCCACCAATATTCACGTCATTGATTAAGTCACTATGGGTTACCGAAAACTTTTGAGCATTCCCAAGGACTTCACTCATCGCAATTCTAACAATTGAGCCTTTGGTAAGGGTTGTCCCACCAAACTCAAATTTATGGGTTCTAATTTCCGGGCCTCTGGTGTCTAACATCACAGCAATATTAGTCCCTAGTTCCTCATTTAATTTTCTTGCTGTTAGTATCCTCTTGTAATGTTCTTCATGGTCGCCATGCGAAAAGTTTAAGCGCATAACATTCATTCCAGCTTTAATTAACTGTCGGAATGTTGCTTCATCTTCACTGGCTGGACCAATCGTACAAACGATTTTAGTATTTCTTAATTGCTTCATATTTACTCCTCACTAGGATAACAACTCCACAATATGAGCGAACTTTGCAAGTGGGGTTTTCTTCATTTCTAAGGCCTCTTTAATATCGATGGCAGTAATTTCATTATTGATGATACCTAAACATTTACCACCTTCACCATTTATTAATAATTCTACCGCTTTAACACCTAAGCGACTAGCAAGGATGCGATCACGAGCGGTTGGTGATCCGCCTCTTTGAATATATCCTAAAACAGTAGCTCTAGTTTCAAATCCAGAGTAAGCTTCTACTTTTTTAGCTAGCTCATAGACATCAGTAATGTGTTCTGTAAAAATAAATAAAGCATGTCGTTTATTCATTTCACAGCATTGTTTTGCGGTGTCAAGAACTTTTTGTAAATCAAAACCTGTTTCAGCGGTAACAACCATTTCAGCACCAGTCGCAAGTGCTGTCGCAATTGCTACATCGCCACAATAACGTCCCATTACTTCAACAATTGAACAACGTTGATGAGAATTAGAAGTATCACGTAATTTATCAACAGCATCAACCGCAGTATTGATAGCAGTGTCAAAACCAATGGTAAAATCGGTAGAAGCAATGTCATTATCGATTGTAGCCGGTAAGCCTATACAATTAATACCCATTTCGGTAAGTCTTAAGGCTCCCATATATGTTCCATCTCCACCGATAGTTACTAAGGCTTCAATTCCGAACTTCTTCAATTGTTCTAACGCAACTTGTCTTACTTTTTCATCTTTAAACTCACTTAGACGAGCTGATCCTAAAAAAGTTCCACCACGATTTATTTTATCGTTAACTGAGTGGTAATCGAGTTTTTCTATTTTACCTTCTACTAAACCTCGAAAACCATCATAAACACCATATACTTCAATGTTATTTTTCATTCCAGCTTTAACCACTGCTCTAATAGCAGCATTCATACCTGGAGCATCTCCGCCAGAAGTAAGGACTCCAATTCGTTTAATCATTTTTTCACCTCTTAAATATTTTACAAAAGATATTTCTACAATTTTCTTATAATATTATTATACTACATTTTAATACTTTTAGCAAATGATAGAGTGCATCATTTTAGCTTTTCATTAATAATAGTTTTACCAATTTATTTCAAAGTTATGTTATTACTCTTACTATGAAATATTTATTTATTTTATGAACATTGAGTCCCCAAAGGAAAAGAAACGATAGCGTTCTTTAACAGCCAATTCATAGGCTTTTAGGATAAACTCTTTTCCAGCTAAAGCACTAACCAACATAATCAAGGTTGATTTCGGCAAATGGAAGTTAGTAAACAAAGCATCAATCGCTTGGAATTGATATGGTGGGTAAATGAAGATATTTGTTTCTTCTTTCGTTGCTTCAAACTTGCCATATTTTTTAAAGTTCGCTTCTAAAGTACGAGCAGAGGTTGTCCCCACAGCAACCAATCTTTTTCCTTTAGCTTTTGCTTCATTTAAGGCTAGAGCTGTTTCTTCATTAAGTTCATAATATTCACTATGCATTTCATGGTCTTCAATGTTATCAACCGTTACTGGTCTAAATGTCCCTAGGCCGACATGGAGGGTCAAATAAAGAATCGTAACCCCTTTACTCCTTAATTCATCAAGGATTGCTTCGGTAAAATGGAGGCCAGCAGTCGGAGCCGCCGCACTTCCATAGTCTTTCGCATAGACCGTTTGATAACGATTTTGATCTTCTAATTTTTCATGAATATATGGAGGAAGGGGCATTGTGCCAATTTGTTCAAGTTTTTCAATGAAGATTCCTTCATAGTGCATCTTGAAATGGCGAATACCTTCTTCTTTTTCTAAAATACATTCTGCTTTTAAATCATCACTAAACTTAATAATAGTTCCTACTTTAACCCGACGAGCTGGTCTAGTTAAAGCTTCCCACACATCTTTTTCTACTTCCTTTAAAAGCAAGACTTCAATAGTGGCTAAAGTATCTTCTTTAACACCATATATTCTGGAAGGTAATACTTTAGTATTGTTTAATATCAAACAATCATTTTCATCTAGCATCGATACAATATCATAAAAATGATGATGGGATATTGATTGTGTTTCTCGGTCAAGCACCATTAGCCGCGAAGCAGATCGATCGGTCAATGGCGTTTGTGCAATTAGTTCTTCTGGTAAGTTATAATCAAAGTCGTCTACTCTCATAATAATGTTCCTTTATCTTTATTTAAGTGTTTATAGGCTTTTTCAGTTGCCATTCGACCTCGCGGTGTCCTGACAATATATCCTTCTTGTAACAAGTATGGTTCATTTACATCTTCTAAGGTAACTGCTTCTTCGGAGATTGTAGCAGCAAGGGCTTCTAGTCCTACTGGCCCACCCTTAAATCGATCAATTAAACAATCCAAATAACGTCGGTCAGTAATATCTAGGCCCCCCTTATCAATATCAAGGCAATCAAGGGCATAGTTAGTTATATCAACCGTTATTTCACTCAATTGATCAAACTGAGCAAAATCACGAATCCGGCGGTACAAACGATTCGCGATTCTCGGTGTTCCGCGTGAACGTTGAGCCAGTTCCATCACTGCGTCTTCCATTATTGGAAATTCAAAAATAGTTGAAGTTCGTTTGATAATGGTTGATAGTTCTTCTTTAGTGTAATAATGTAACTGATGGACAATACCAAACCGGTCCCTAAGTGGTGCCATTAAGTCACCAAATCGAGTGGTAGCACCCACTAACGTAAAAGGTGGCAAGTCAAGTCTTAGAGTGGTTGCGCCGGTGTCACGACCAATTACTAGGTCAATGACAAAATCCTCCATCGCTGAATATAAAGTTTCTTCAATAACTTTAGGAATCCGATGGATTTCATCGATAAAAAGCACATCCCCTGGAGCTAGTGAAGTTAAAATAGCAGCAAGATCACCAGGTCGGGTCAAAGCTGGTCCAGTGGTAATTTTAATGTTAGTATTCATCTCTGAGGCGATAATATGTGCCAATGTCGTTTTTCCCAGTCCTGGAGGCCCATAGAGCAAAACATGGTCTAAACTTTCACCTCGTTGTTTTGCGGTGGTAATGAAGACATTTAGCATCTCTTTTATCTCAGTTTGTCCCACATAATCTTTTAAATATTTGGGACGTAACTGTTGTTCCTCTTCATCATATTGAATGGCAATTGGGTCAATATTTCTTTCCATGTAATTCCTCATTTCTTTTTTAAAAAGTTTTAATCTATGATATAATAATAACGGTGATAATATGTATAGTTATTTAAAGGGAATCGTAACTGAAATTGAAGCAACAAGTATAACCCTTGAAGTTAATAATATTGGTTATTTAATCAAGACTCCAAATCCTTTTAATTTTCAAATCGGAAAAGAAGTAACCATTTATTCTTATCAACACGTTAGAGAAGATTTAATTGATCTCTATGGTTTTGAAACCAAAGACGAACGAGATTTATTCTTAAAGTTTATTAATGTCAAAGGTCTAGGTCCTAAAGGTACCCTAGCAATCCTTGCCTCTGGAACCGTCCAAGAATGTCTTAAAGCCATCAATAATGATGATGCTAAATTCTTTCAACGCTTTCCCGGCATCGGCCTTAAATTAAGTCAACAAATTATCCTTGACTTAAAAGGTAAAATTAACTTTGAAGAACAAGACTCTCCGGAAGTACTTCAAAATCAAAAAATGGTTGAACAGGCACTTAAAGGCTTAGGTTATAAGGCTAAAGAAATCAAAACAATGACAACTAACTTACCTTTTAATGAAAATCACTCCGTTAGTGATTTGATTAAAATGGCCCTTCAACGTTCTATTCTTTAAGATATAATTATTATAATATTATTTGACATTTTTAGCAACTAAAGCAATTACCATAAATAATCTTTCAATATTTATTTATCTATTGAAAGATTTAAGGTATATCAACCTTCAATTGTTGAAAAAACCTATCTATATGAGTATCAACATACTTCATATAGATAGGTTTTTTATTCTTTAGATTCCCAGTTTTGAGATCTTGAAACAGCTTGATGCCACTTTTTGATGAGTTCACTACGAGTGTCATCATCCATTTCACTTTGAAACTCTTTTTCAAATGACCAGTTATTTCTTATCTCGTCTAAACTAGACCATACTCCCACCGCAAGTCCCGCCAAGTAGGCAGCACCTAATGCGGTTGTTTCAAATATTTTAGAACGTCTTACCATCATATTCATAATATCTGCTTGAAATTGCATTAAGAAGTTATTGTTACTGGCTCCACCGTCAACTTTCAAGTGGTTTATCTTTACCCCAGTATCTTTCATCATTGCTTGAATAACATCATTAACTTGATAAGCAATTGATTCTAAAGCAGCCCTAATGATGTGATTACGAGTAGTTCCTCGGGTAAGTCCTATGATAGTGCCACGAGCATACATATCCCAATACGGGGCTCCCAATCCAGTAAAGGCAGGTACTAGGTAGACACCGCCATTATCACTAGTTTTTGAAGCAAAATATTCGGAGTCACACGCTTCAGTTAAGAAACGCATTTGATCGCGTAGCCACTGAATAATGGCCCCACCAACAAAGACACTTCCTTCAAGCGCATAGGAAATTTTATTATCTAACCCTATCGCAATCGTGGTAATCAATCCACTTGCACTTTGATACATTTTAGTACCAGTATTCATTAACAAGAAACAGCCAGTACCATAAGTATTTTTCACATCACCAACATCAAAACAAGCCTGGCCAAAGAGGGCTGCTTGTTGGTCACCAACTACTCCGGCTAGCGGAATGTCAGTTCCCATAACATTGATGTAATCATATACTTCACTTGAATTTCTTACTTCTGGCAACATGGAAAGCGGAATATTTAAATGCTTACATATTTTTTCATCCCAGCACAAGTCTTTAATATTATATAGCATCGTGCGTGATGCATTGGTGTAATCGGTGATATGGATTTTACCGCCGGTTAGTTTCCAGATAAGCCAGGTGTCAACGGTACCAAAAAGCAGATTTCCCTCATCAGCTAGTTTTCTTGCACCTTCAACATTATCAAGAATCCATTTTACTTTGGTTGCGGAAAAGTAAGCATCTACAACTAATCCGGTGTTTGCTCTAATGTAGTCACCCAATTCTTCATTTAGTTTGGTACAATAATCCGATGTCCTACGACATTGCCAAACAATGGCGTTATAGATAGGTTTGCCACTTCTTTTATCCCAAACGATCGTTGTTTCTCGTTGATTAGCAATTCCAATCGCGGCCACCTGGTTTAAATTGATTTCACTTTCCATCAAGGCCTCAATCATTACCCCATATTGGGATGAATAGATTGCCATTGGATCTTGCTCTACCCATCCTGGTTTAGGAAAAGTTGTTCGTACTTCTTTTGTATTGATTTGAATAATGTTTTGATCTTTATCAAAAATAATTGCTCGTGAACTAGTAGTTCCTTGATCAAGCGCAATTATATACTTCTTTTCCAAGTTCAACTCCTCACCTCTAACCTAATTCTTTTAAAATATGTAATAACTCATAGTAGTTTTGAATATTGATATCAGCTACTTCTTTTTCATCTGGTTCATTCAAAGCATTATACCAAACGGTAAATAGCCCACATTCTTTAGCGCCAGTGATATCAGCTTCATAGTCATTTCCGATCATCCACACATCAGATCTCGGTATGTTTAGTTTCTTTAAACCCATTTCAAAGAGCCATGGACTTGGCTTTCTAAATAAATAATTACTACTGACAATCACAAAGTCAAGATATTTTAGTAATCCATGTTGTCTAAGTTTTGCTTTAATTGCCGCATTAGAAAAAGTTGAATTACTAAGGGCCATTACGATAATCCCATTATTAATAAAATAAGATAACATTTCTTTGGCACCAGGGATTACTTTAGTTTTATCAATCGCCTTTGCCATTTCAATCTCAAGTTTTGAAACAGTAGTATCAATTTCCAAATTTAAAAAATTTATTAAATAGCTAAGATATTTACGAAAGTCAACTTCTATACTATCTGAAGTTCTCATATCAAGCGTGGTCTCTTTTAGTTTTGTCGCATAAAACAATAATTCATCATAGGTAAGAGTACGCTTTTTTAAATGCCGATAGAGAACTTTTATTCCTTCATTAAAGTCAATACTAACATTGCGGATAATAGTATTACCGAGGTCAATTAAGACCCCTCGTGGTTTCGTCATACTTCCCCCCCTAAAAGCGAAAGTTACCTTTGCCTTTTCCTTTCCCCTTTTTTACTTTACGAGCCATTGGTGGTGCCATTTTCCCTTGTTGGATTTTACTTAGCTGGCTCTCATCAAGACCCATTAAAGTTTTCATTTGACTTCTCATATCTTCAAAGCGTTGTGTTAGTTGATTCACTTCTTGATAACTTCGTCCAGAACCTCGCATGATTCTCTCTTTTCGGGATCTACTCTTTAGCAAATCCGGGTGACGTCGCTCTTCTGGAGTCATCGAACCAATGATAGCTTCAATATAGGCAAATTGTTTATCATCAATTTCCATGTTTTTGAGTTTACTGCCAAGACCAGGCAACATTCCCAAAATACCTTTTAATGATCCAATTTTTTTAATCATTTGGAGTTGTTTTAGAAAATCATTATAATTGAAATACCCTTTTTGAATTCTTTCAGCCATTTTCATCGCATCGATTTCATCGATGTTTTGAGTGGCTTTTTCAATTAAAGTTAAAACATCTCCCATTCCTAAAATTCTACCAGCCATTCTTTCTGGATGGAAGACTTCAATTTGATCAAGTTTTTCACCAACACCGACCATCTTAATCGGAATGTTAGTTAAATATCGTAAGGAAAGGGCTGCACCACCACGGGTATCACTATCAAGTTTGGTTAGTAAACAACCAGTTACACTTAACTTTTCATGGAATGATAGTGCCACGTTAACTGCATCTTGACCAGTCATTGCATCAATTACTAGTAAGATTTCATCTGGCTTGGCAACTCCCTTAATTTCCATTAATTCTTCCATTAAGACATCATCAACATGGAGACGACCAGCGGTGTCAATAATAACAAGGTTGTGACCTTTTTGTTTGGCATAACTAATTCCTTGTTTCACAATTTCTTGTGGTTTAACATTTTGTCCCAAGGAGAAAGTTTCAATATTTAATTGCTTACCAATGGTAACCAATTGATTAATTGCAGCAGGACGATAAATATCCGCCGCAATCAATAGTGGTTTCATATTTTCATGTTTTCTTAAATAGTTAGCAAGTTTTCCGGCTTGAGTAGTTTTCCCACTACCTTGAAGACCAGCCATTAAGAAAACAGTTATTCCGTTTTTATTTAGATTTAAAGGGGCAGCTTCACCACCCATTAATGTCTTTAATTCTTCATGAACAATCTTTAATACTTGATCACCTGGAGTTAGTGATTTCAATACTCGTTCGCCTAACGCTTTTTCTTTAACATCAGCAATAAAACTTTTGACAACTCGATAGTTAACGTCAGCCTCAAGGAGCGAAACCCTAACCTCTCTCATCATTTCTTCAATATCTTTTTCATTAATCCGACCCCGACCAGTTAAGCGGCGGATCGACATCTGTAACCTTTCACCTAAACTTTCAAAAGGCATTTCATCAACCTACTTTCGTTTTGTTAGTATTCATTTTCTAATTGCTCTATTATTTTTTGGCCTTTTGGATCAGTGTGTTTCTTTAATTCATTTAATAACTTCATCACTTCTTGATCACGCTCATATAATTTCAGTTTTTCTTCATAATTATATAAAAGAGTAGTCGCCTTTTTTAACGCATCAAAAACCGCATTTCGAGAAACGTCTTCCGCTGTCGCAATCTCAGCCAAACTCAAATCATCAAAATAATATAATTCAAAATATTGTTGTTGTTTTTCTGTTAAAAGAGGTCCATATAAATCATAGTAGATGATTAATTGTTGATTCTTTTCTAACAAATCAGCCATTAATCTTCACCTTCAATAAGATCCATAAATAGTCCATAAATATAGTTTTCTAAATCAAAATATTCTAAGTCATCAATCTTTTCCCCAAGACCAACAAATTTAATTGGAATCTTGAATTGATCACGAATTGCAAGGACAATTCCACCTTTTGCGGTACCATCGAGTTTAGTTAATACTACTCCGGTAACATTAGTTGCTTCCATAAAGGCTTGAGCTTGTAATAAACCGTTTTGACCAGTAGTAGCATCAATAACTAATAATACTTCTTGTGGAGCATCTTCTATTTCGCGATTAATGACACGATATATTTTTTCAAGTTCTTTCATTAAATTAACTTTAGTTTGAAATCTACCTGCGGTGTCACAAAGAACAACATCATACTTTTCATTGGTAGCTTTTTGTACTGCATCATAAACAACGCTGGCCGGATCATGAGCATCATAGTTTTTGACAATGTCAACGCCAACTCTCTTAGCCCATACATCAAGTTGATCAATGGCACCAGCTCGGAAGGTATCCCCCGCCGCAAGCAATACTCTCATTCCTTGATTTTTCAAACGATGAGCGATTTTAGCAATCGTAGTGGTTTTTCCAACCCCATTAACCCCGACAAAGAGAATAACATTAACCTTACCTTTTTCTATATTTAGGTTGGCATTAACAATTTCTCCTTGTAAATATAATTCAAACATTTTGTCAACGATTATTGGCTGTAATTCTAAAGCAGAATGGAGTCCTTTAACCCTTGGGTCTTTTTTAAGTTCATCAATAAATCTAAGGGTAGTCTCTACCCCGATATCAGCCATAATAAAAACATCAGTTAAATCATCAAAGAGATCTTCAGTAATTTGGTCATATCCACTGAGTAGGTCCTTAAGCCTTGACATGATCCCGGTTCGAGTTTTTTTCATTCCAATATTATATTTTTCATTGCGTTTCTTATTTTTAAATCTTTTAAAAAGTCCCATTATTATCACCTTTTCCATTTACTATTATATCATATTATACCACATCTACAACAAATATTATTAATTAAACCCTTTGAAAAAGGGAGCAGATTTTGAATATAAAAAGAAAAAGACCGCTGTTCTGCGGTCAAGTATAAAAAGGGAAGTCCTGTGGGGGGGCCACAGGACAAGGAAGGGGATGGTGAATAATAAAAATTATTCACAACTTTATGTAGGGGATAAGTGTAACTTTTCAGTTACGGTAGTATTATAGCACACAGTTAAAAAGTTGTCAACATAAAATGATAAAAAACTACACTAACTTATTTTTCCAACTTACATTTAGGATTACTACAAATAGTAGTGCCATCATCAAGGGTAACCATAATATTATCGCATTGTGGACACTTCTGTGTAGTTGGGATTCCGGAATATGCAGTCTTACATTTTGGATAGCGACTACATGCATAAAATTTCTTTCCTTTGTTGCGACCACGGTTAGCAATTCGTTCAACAATTTCACCCTCGCCACAAACTGGACAAGTTACACCAGTAGAAACTGGTTCTTTCTTAGGTTCTTTTTTGATGTATTTACAATGAGGATAACCGGAACAAGCAGTAAACTCACCAAAAGGACCACGGCGAATAACAAGTTCGCGACCACACTCAGGACAAATTTCATCAGTTGGTTTAGGATAAAGTTTAACCATATTATCACGAGCGTGTTCTACTAATGGTTCAAATTGATCATAGAACCTTCTTAGTTCTTCATACCAAACTAGATTTCCAACACTGATTTCATCCAAGATTTTTTCCATTTTGGCAGTGTACTCAACGTTGATGATTGAACTAAAATATAATTGTAACTGATCACTAGTTAAGATACCGTGTTCTGTTGGAATGAAGGTACGCTTATCCATCGTGACATAACTACGAAGTCTTAAGGTTTCCATGGTAATTGCATAGGTTGATGGTCGCCCTATTCCGAGTTCTTCCATCTTACGAATGAGTCTAGCTTCGGTATAACGCATTGGCGGATTGGTGAATTTTTGTTCAGTTTGAAGTTCTTCTAAAGCAAGAGCATCACCAATATTTAATTCTGGTATTTTTTCAAGTTCTTGTTCTTGGTCAATATTAGTTTCTTCATATATTGCTAGATATCCATCAAAGATAATCTTCTCACCGTTAAGATTAAAGAGATAATCATTGGCCATAATGTTAACCTTAGTATCTTCGATAATTGCATCACTCATCAATGAAGCAAGAGCACGATTATAGATTAACGAATATATCTTATATTCATCAGTGGTTAAGTATTTTTTTACCTTTTCTGGAGTATATTCTAAATTAGTTGGGCGAATAGCTTCGTGAGCATCTTGCGAATTTTTGCTTTTTTTAGTTTGTTTAACCCCTTTATAATATTTACTTCCATACTTTTCAGTAATAAAATCCTTAGCTTGACTGACAAAATCATTTGATAAACGAGTTGAGTCGGTACGCATATAAGTAATCAAACCGACACGCTCAGTTCCTAAATCAATACCTTCATAAAGTTTTTGAGCATTCATCATTACTCGTTTGGCATTGAAATTGTATTTAGCACCAGCATCTTGTTGTAATGTGGAAGTGATAAATGGTGGACGAGATGCTCGCTTTCGATTTTTTTTGGTAATATCAGTTATTGTATAAGTTGCATTTTCTAAATCTTTTACTACTTTTTCGGTTTCTTCTTGATTGTTTAGTTTAATCTTTTGATCTACTTTTCCATAGAAAGCAGCTTTAAATGGGAAGTCATCCTTTTTCAGATGGGCAGTAATCTCCCAATATTCTTCTCTAACAAAGGCTTGTATTTCCTTTTCGCGATCAACTACTAATTTTAATGCCACTGATTGGACACGACCAGCAGATTTAGATCCAAGTCGTTGTTGAAGTAAACTTGACAATCTAAAGCCAATGATGCGGTCGAGAATTCGACGTGATTCTTGAGCATGAACTAGATCGATGTCAACCGTGCGAGGATTTTCTAATGCATTTAAAATGGCTGTTTTAGTTATCTCATTAAAAACAATTCGAGAAACCTTTTCTTCTGGTTGGTTTAAGACTTCTTGTAAGTGCCAACTAATCGCTTCACCTTCACGGTCCGGGTCAGTTGCTAAATAGATGCGTTCAGCAGCATTAGCCGCACTTACCAACTGTTTAATCAGTTCGCCTTTCCCTGGAAGAACGCGATACTCTGGTTTGAAGTTATTTTCAATATCTACACCAAAACCGCCTTTTCCTTTAACCTTTAGATCTCGAATATGTCCAACACTAGACATGACCTTATATTCTTTACCCAAATAGTTTTCAATTGTTTTTGATTTAGCCGGGGATTCAACAATAATTAATTTCATAAAATCTTCCTTTATATATAATATTATCTTATTTTCATTGTATTTTCAATTTCGGAGTTATAAGAGCAGATATGATTATAACACTTGAAATGATAACTTGCAACTATTTTAAAGTATTTTATGATGTTTTTCTCAATATATGATAATATGAAATCATTTTTTAATGCAAGAAAATTTTAAAAAAATACAAAAAAATAGAACTACCAGATGGTAGTTCTACGCATGAGCAAGAGCAAGTAACCGAAATAAAACCTTATGCGATAATACAAGAAAAAAATAAACTTGACTAAAATACAGAAAAAGATCTAGTTGTTTAGCTCTTGTTGTCGGTTTTTTATTAGTCCCCCCGAACTTACACTTATTCCCCATATAAGTATAAAATTAACCCCTTTTATAAAATCGCATCTCCTCTTTGCTCGTACTTATATTATATCATAACAGTATTTATTATATTATCAACTTTTCCAGTATAAATACATAAATTATTAATACTTTTATTATAAAAATATCTTACTTTTATACTTTAGCAGAAAAAACAACCTTTTTTGACCAGTTTATTATTGAACATATTTTTGCAAATGAATAATATACTTGTTACTAATTTCAGCGACCTTCTTATATTTTCTCTGGTTTTCATAATAGTTAATTAGTTTACAATAAAGTTGAATTCGCCAATCATATCCACAAAAAATGTCCTCATAACGCTCTAAGACTAATTCAATATGATACATTTTTTCTTCTTCATCGTGGATGGTAAAGCATTTAAGCAAATCTCGATAAAATGAACTACTAGGGGGAGGTAAGCGGCTTTGGATAAAGTTTGTTAGAAACTTTACTTCTTTTTCTAAGTTAAACTTATCCAAAACTCCTAAAATATATAACAACCTTAAATAGTCATTGTTCATTATTCCCTTGTTCAGTAGTTCCAACATTTTTTTATAATTAATAATTATCTGGTCCACTTTTTTTTGTAAACCATAACAAAGCAATTGATAAGTTAGACAATTTTTAATTTCTTCCAAAAAGTTTAATTCATTAGCTCTAAACAAATTCTTTTCTAGTTCAACTACTGCCTCACCAACTTTGTTAATAGTCAATAAGTTTAAGATATAAACATTTTTAGAAGCCACTATCCCTCTAAAGCAGTCTTTCTTACGGTAATATTCAATAGCTTTTTCAATGAATGATCGGCTGTAATAATGTTTATGGGTCCTAAGATACATTTTTCCTAATGTCATATAAACAAACCCATAAGCACAAGATTCTTCCGGAATATCTTTAGATAAATCTTCTATCTTAACCAAGAGATCGATTAACTCTTGATATGATAATTCTTTGTCATATGTCTGCGCAGCATAGAAATAAATAAGTTGTTCTTTAGTTAAATAATCTTTAATCAATGAAAAGATATTTAAGTATTGATCTAAATATGCTGTTTTATCAAGGATAATTAACAGTTGAATCATCACTACCAAATACTTAACTACCAATCTCTCATCTAAAAGCATTTGGATTCGATAATCCTCCAAAATCTCATAAAAATTGATGATATTATTATGGGTATAGCTTAAGTTAAAAACACAATCACAATATTCATCAAGTTCTTGATTATACTCTTTAAATTCTAGATAACTTAGATTATCGGCACCTAAACGGTCTTTTAACAAGATTAGTTTTTCCTCGGATATTTGTTTTGTTCCTTTTATATAGGCATAATACATAGAAGGTGAACAAATATCTAGAGTAAGATCGATAGTAGAAATTCCATTTTCCTTCCGCAAATACTCAATAATGTGGCGTATCATATATATCCCCCGCAAACCTTAATATTACATAAATTAATAATCCACGCTTAGATTGCTTTCTTATGAGATGAAATAGGTTTGAAACTTCGACGATGTATCGGCAACACTCCATATTTTTCAATAGCTTCAAGGTGTTTTTTTGTTGGATAACCTTTATGTCTATCGAAACCATACTCGGGGTAATGTTCAGCCATTTTAATCATATAATCATCTCGTGTCACTTTTGCAAGAATACTTGCACATCCAATGGTGTAACTTCTTAGATCTCCTTTAATAATCATCTCACTAGGGATGGGAAGTTTAAGATTAACTCCATCAACTAAGACATACGATGGTTGAATCTTATGATTATTAATTGCCTTTATCATAGCCTTTTTACTAGCTTCTAAAATATTAATTCGATCTATTTCTTCTTCATCAATAAAACATATTTGAAAGTCCAACGCAATCTCTTTTATTTGTTCGGCTAATTGCCGTCTTTTTCGATCTGTTAATTTCTTAGAATCGGTCACTCCTTCAATAATATTATCTTTAGGCATGATTATACTACATGCTACCACTGGTCCAGCCAATGGTCCTCTTCCAACTTCATCAACACCAGCGATGTATTGATAACCTTCAGCATATACCTTTTGTTCAAATTCATAATTATTCATCATATCGATCCCATGTTATCTTTCCTAAACGTCCATTTCTAATATCTTGTAAGATCATGCGACCAACCTGTTCGCGGTCGACACTTTGATTAGCACGATACATTTTCTTTTGATGACCTAGTTCATTAATTATATTAATAGGATCTAAATTAGTATCAATTTGATAATAATCTAAAGCGTTGGAATAGTGTTCTTTTAAAAACTGAAGGGCATATAGTGCAACATCTTCAATTGGTAATATATCATCCTTAATAGCACCAGTTATTGCGAGATGGTATCCAGTTGTTTGATCATCAAATTTCGGCCATAACACCCCTGGTGTATCAAGTAATTCAAAATCATTGTTAACTTTTATCCATTGTTGAGCTTTGGTAATTCCCGGACGGTCACCTGTTGTTGTTACCTTCTTATTAACTAAAGCATTAATTAGAGTTGACTTTCCGACATTAGGAATACCTAAGATCATTGCTCGAATAGGACGCGGCTTTAAACCTTTTGCGGCGTCTTTTGCTCTTTTTTCCTTTAATAATTCATTTGCATACTTTGCAATACGATTAATATTCGTTTTTCTCACACTGTTTATTAACAGTGAAGTTCGGTTTTCACCTTCAAGAGTGGCCTGCCATTTTTTCGTTTCGCTTAAATCGGCCTTATCCATCTTGGCTAATAAATATAAGATTGGTTTGTTACCAACCACTTCTTCAATTAAAGGATTGTAAGAGGATTTTGGAGCTCTTGCATCTAATAGTACAAATGCTAGATCACAAATTTTTACTTTTTCTTGTATTTCTTTTTTGGCTTTGGCCATATGGCCAGGAAACCATTGAATCATATTATCACCTTTATCCTTTTTTACCTACAACAACCCCTACAATATCTTCTTCACGAACAAATCCCATTCTTCGGCTATCATAACTATTGTTACGATTATCTCCCATTACAAAGTAGTGTCCTTCAGGAACATATCCAATATAATCTTCGGAAACATAATCTTTAGGCAGATAGTCCTCGAAATAAGGAACATCATTAATATAGACATAAAACTTATGAGTTGACTTTAACTCAATCTTATCTCCGGGCATTCCAATCAACCGCTTAATATATAATTGTTGATATGAAGAAAGTGAATTGTAATATTCCGGACGGACATCAACCACCACAATATCAAACCTTTTTGGCTTTTTGTAATGAAGCATTACAACTTCATCTCCGTCATAATAGGTTGGCTCCATTGATTGTCCACTAACTTCATTTACACTAATGATATAAATATTAATGAACATTGCGGCTACGGCACAAATTGGAATAAGGGAAATTCCGTCTAAAATATTAAAGAGTCTTTTTTTATGTTTATAATTTGCCTTAAAAAATGGTTTGTCCAAAAACTTTGGTTTGATTAAGACAATTGGAGTTATCACTAGACCAATCATTGATATTATTAAAGAAACAGTAATAATGATTGAAAGATAACGTGACAAGAAATTATTAGTTCGGCCAAAGAGTTGATGGGTATCGGCTGCTTTCAATCCAAAATAAATAATACTGGTTAAAAGAAAGACCATCGTCTTGTAGAATAGTTTTTGATTGATGACTAGACGGTCTCTTAATGGATTGTTTTTCTGGTAGTGCCGGATAAGGTAATTATTTTTATTTATCACTACGAAAACTCCTTTTGTCTTTTTTCTAGAATCTCTTCCAATTCTTCCAACGTCACTAGTACTTCGCGTTGTTTACCGCGCACGGTACCACTCACAATACCTACTCGCTCCATTTCATTAAGCATATCATTAGTTCGATTAAACCCCATATTAAAGACTTGGGTTAAGCGATTATTGGATGCATTATTATTTTCAACAACATATCGGGCCACTTCTTCAAACATTTCGTCATTGAAAGTGCCACCTGTTTCTTGAGCAATAACTTCTTTTTGTAATTGTTCTTCAGTAAATAGGTAATTCACTGTTCCACTTTGACGTAAATAAGCAGTTACCCGGTTTATTTCTTTATCAGTAACGAAGGCTCCTTGGAGTCGTTGTTCGGAAATACCACTGGAATATAACATATCACCAAGACCGAGGAGTTTATCAGCACCACCATGGTCTAAAATTGTTACTGAATCCACTGCTGATGCAACCTTAAAAGCGATACGAACCGGGATGTTATTTTTAATGCTACCTCTAATGATATCAGTCGAAGGACGTTGGGTAGCTACAATTAAATGAATTCCAGCTGCTCTTGCTTTTTGAGTAATGCGTTGAATATTACTTTCAACTTCACTAGCAGCAACAATCATCAAATCTGCTAACTCATCAATGATGATAACGATCCGTGGCATCAAAGTTTGACGCTCACGCATCATTAATTCATTATAACTTTTAATATCACGTACTCGATAACTCTTAAAAGTATTGAAACGATTTTCCATCTCTTCAACAACCCAGCGAAGGGCGGCTGCTGCCATTTTGGTGTCAGTAATTACTGGAGTTGCTAGATGTGGAATCTCATCATAGGCAGCTAGTTCAACCATCTTAGGGTCAATTAAAATTAGCCTTAATTCTTCTGGGGTGTTTTTATACAATAAACTAATTAATACTGAGTTAATACAAACACTCTTTCCACTACCAGTCATCCCAGCAATCAACCCGTGCGGCATCTTATGAATGTCGGAATAAACATACTGACCGCCCAAATCAATTCCAAGCGCAACTAGTAGTTTATCATCGCTTTGTAAAAATTCTTCATTTTTAATCAAATCACCCAAAAAGACCGTTTCTCTTATCTTATTGGGAACTTCAATTCCTCCATAGTTCTTACCAGGAACCGGAATTTGTAAACGAATTTCGGTTGCTGAAAGATTCATCTTCAAATTATCAGCAATCTTATTAACCTCTTTAACGTTAACTCCGGCATTTAAACTAATTTGAAATTGGGTAACCGATGGACCCTTTACATAATTAATAACTTGTCCACCAATATTGAATTGACGAAGAGTATCATCAATGATAGCGGCTTGTTCATCGAGCCAATCAGTGTCAATTATCTTATCTTCTTTCCCACTCTCCAATAAACTTAAACTTGGGAAAGTATAACCATGACGTTGTTCCGTTACCACTGGCTTAGGAGATGGTTTGGGTGTATCTTTTATTGGGGGGGTATGATTTGTCACTTCTGATGCCGAACTATAATAATCCTTTACATTATTGGGATAATAATATACTGGACTAGTATCAACATTACGTTTTTCTTCAAAAAACTCATTAATGTTTTTTTGATCATCCAAGTGTTCTTCATCAAAAACAATTATTTCATCATTTGTAATTATTGGTGCTGGTTCTTTCTCAGGCTCAGATTTTCTAATCGGCCTTAATACACCGGTCTTTAAATATTCTTTTGCTTGTTCTGAAGTATAGATTCCATTAAACTCAAAATATTCAGTGCCATAATCTTTTTTCAAATCATTTTTTTGATGGCGCTTATCATTTTGATTTCGAAAACTTTCATAACGAAGACCTTTATTACCTCGAACCTCTACTCCTGGTGGGAGTGGCGATTGATTTTTTTGGCGACCAAGGATTGGAGAAACAAAAACAGAACTTGGATCTTCATTTTTAATCGGTTCATCTTCAATACGAGGGATTTTTACATCTTCTTCTTCAATTGTTGGGATATAAAAAACACGCTTTTTGTTCTCTTTCATAATTATCCAAACCTTTCATTAACATTTTCTAGTTCTCAGTTTCCTCAAGCGTATCGAACAAACTATCAATATCTGAGGTCTTAAGTTTGCTTTCCACATTAAAGATACTTTTACTATACACTTTATTAGTTTCATCAGCCACGATATCAATGACCGCCAGGGCCATTTTATCAATCACAATACTAAAGGTAGAGCCAATTACTAGTTTGTTAAACCAATAGAGCGGATTAGCATAATTCAACGCCATCTTGGTATATTTGAAGAAAGTAGGAACCTTTAGTTTATTGGCTGCTTTCATAATTTTTGCTTCATCAATCTTTTTCTTGTAGTCAACAATCTTTAAGATTTGAGCAATATTCATCTTACGGAAAGGAACTAAAATCTTCTTCTCAAAGATTGAATCAACTCTTTTTGTAATATATTCATTTAACTCAATAATTTCGTTAATTGATAACTCATATAGCGGATACATAGAGTTAGGATAATATGTACTAGCAATTGTATTGATTGTTTCAGCTAAGATTTTCTTTAGTACTTCAACCTTTTCACCGGTATTTAATCCTGATGTGTCTTCTTGATAACGAACCTTGAGATCGTAAATAGCTTTTTCAAGTTGTCCCTCATCAGGTTTATGCTTTATTTTTAATGAATCTTTATTTTCAACATCCTTTAATGACCTTACCACAATTAATCCATAAACTGAACCAAAAATAAGAAAACCTATAAACATTCCGGTAAATAAAATCATAAAAGATTTAAAATTGAAATTACTGAGAAGATCAGTAAAGAATTTATCTATTCGTTCAAATGCCAGAAAATACATAGAATCACTTCTTTCTATTCAACATCATTTTACTACAAAAACTATTGTTTTTCAATTCATTTATAGTTTTTGTTTCTTATTGCTTTGCAAAAAGGATTTTACCTATGTTATAATCATTAAGACTGCGAGGTGATAAAATGAAACGATACTTAATAGCCCTTGATCTTGATGGTACCTTGATGAAAAGCTTTAGTGAGTATGATCAAGAGACTTTTGATTATTTAAAAACCTTAACCAAGGCTGGTCATTTAATCGTTTTGGCAACAGGAAGACCGTATCGTTCAAGTCGTTTCATTTATGACTTGCTTGATCTTAATACACCATTAATTAATTACAATGGAGCTATTGTCCATCATCCCAAAGATAAAAACTTCCCCCGCTATGATTTATATATAAAAAAGGATCAACTCGTTGATATCTTAAAACATAACCAAGAAGGATTAATCAATGTATTTTGTGAAATCAATGATGATATTTATGTCCATCGATTTAATGAAGAGATCGAACCTTATCTTCACCTTGAGGGTGGAAAACTAACGGTTGGACCGCTTGATGAAATTTTAGATGGTGACCCTAATGGTGCCCTGGTCTTCGTGGAAAATGATTGTGCAGTTCAAATGGCACGCTACATTTATCAAAATTATTCCCAAAATCTTTTAGTTCGTTTTTGGCCAACTGAACTATTCAATATTTTAGAAATCTATAATAAGCGAACCAACAAAGGTGCTGGCCTCATGCGAATCGCTAATTACTATAACATTCCTAAAGAAAATATTATTGCGATTGGGGATGGCCACAATGATATTGAAATGTTACAAGCAGCAGGAATTAAAGTAGCGATGGGTGATAGTCACCCTGAACTATTAAACGTTGCTAACCACCATACTTTAGGTTGTGAAGAAAATGGTGTTTTAGTCTTTTTACAAAACTTTTTTAACAATAAGTAATAAAAATGCATCGGGATTGCCCGATGCTTTTTTATCTAATATACTCTCTTAATTTAACTAATCGACGACCAAATAAGACAATCACTACAGCAATCGAACCCCAATGAATAACGTTAAAGAGGCCAAAAGTAGATAAGATTGCGATGAATCTATTGTCAGAAACCGCCTTCAATACTTCATCAATAAAACCAGGACTTAGAGTATTATAGATTGGGAATATAATAAGAAGGTTAATTATCAGCATAACAATGGTAGTCACCACTACTGATACCACACCGGTAATAATCATTTTAGAAATTGGAAAATTTATTTCGCAACTGATTTCCTTACTTCTTCCACCTAAACAATACTTACGGAAGACAAATACAAACGGAATAAGGAATACTAGTGTTGCTAGAAAGTTTATTCCTTGATCCAAAAAAGGAATTACTGCACCTTTAATTAGGTAGTTAATAAGGTTAGTGATGATACTAACGATTATTGCTGATTTAAAATCAAACCAAATAAAGACTAAAAAGATAATCAAAACACTGAACTCTAACTTCAAGAAAAAAGCAGCTGGGATGATTTCAAAGCTTAGGAGCATCGCAATGCTACTAACTGCTGCCATAACCGATAGTGCGGCTAAGCTTCTCGTTGTTGCTTGTTTGACTTGCCCAAATTCTTTAATATCGGCTCTGATTAAGTAAACAACTACCGCTGTTATTAAGGCCAGTAAAAGAACTCCAGCAATAATCTTAGGGACAGTATTGTCCTGAGTTAAAAATAATAACATAAAAAAACCTCCAAAGATATTTTTAGGCATAAAAAAATGCCAACTAAATATCTCCAGTCGGCACAAAAAAATACGTGATAGCGTATCTTCTTTCATCTAGACTATAACTATCGGTTTTGGAATTTCACCAAATCGTGATTGATTGCTCAATCGCGCGGACTGTACCGCCGGTCGGGAATTTCACCCTGCCCTGAAGATATTTTTTTACTATATAATTATACCCCTAATTATAATTACTGTCAACTAATTCTATAAAAGGGTCACATTTTTTCTAGTTCGATTATTTCCTCTGCTTCTTTTTTCTTAAATAACTTTTGAAAGTCACTTACAATATGTTCCCATTCCCAAGGAAGGCACATTAAGAAAGGAAAAACAGCAAAGACAATTGTCATGAAAGGTAACATCCAAAAGAATGGCCAATACTTAGTTTCACCTTTAAACTCTCCAAAAGGAACCTTGGTAAGAAAATCAGGAGTAAATACCTTGATGATTCCCGCAACTTCTTCGTTCCCTGGTCCCCAAATCAGTGATGGATTATGAACATTAATATCAAAGAAATCATCACTACGTAAAGATATAATACCTAGTTCAGCTTGTAGAACTTGTTGAACCATAATAAAGAGTAAAACGGCTGACATAACAAACGGGATTCTCCAGATTCGGCGATAATCAAGTTCATGAATTTTTAGTAACACCATTAAAATAGGAGCAACAAAAATAACGATATGACAATAATAAAAACGCCAAACATCAAACACTAATTCTTTACCTAAAGCCTCAGTTGGATATACTAGGGCTAAGAATCCACTTAGAGCACCTAAATAAAACATATAGTCTTTTAGGGTTTTATTTTTAGAAATATAAAAGATAGGGAAGGTTAAAACACTAACAGCACAAATATTAATAAACCATATATCCCGCGCTGCTTTATTAGGGTCGGTACTATATGGTGGAAAATGAATTTTTAAAAAGTGTAAGATGAGATTACTTAAGAGCAAAGCAAAAACAACAATTGTTTTTATTCTCTCAGAGCGATTCCGTAATGCAAAATATAAACCTATAAGGATTGCAAAGGCAGCTACAATAAAGAAGAAATAATAAAAATTCAATAATTCAATTGTCATAATAAAACTCCTTCTATCAATGTAGGAAAATTATAACTTAAAGCTGCTATTTCATAAAGGAAAAAGGCCATAAGAGGCCTAAAAATGAAATCAACAAGCAGTTACTTATTCTTTAATTAACGTCCAATTAAATTGATCTTTAAAATCTTCATAACAATCTGGACATATCCAATGGTGTCCATCTTCAGTACAATAGGCTACTTCAATATCATAGGGACTTATCCGCGCAAAACAAAAAGAACAATGATCATGGTCCCAACTCTCATGTTCAATAACAAATGATTGGAATTTTAATCTTTGATCTTTTAAGTAGTTTTCTTGATTAAAAAGACGCCAATCTGCCATACTATTTTTTCTTTTGGTCCGGTTTTATTTTTATTTCAGTATATTCATTCGCAATCTCGGTCTGTAAACTGCGATCTAAATTTTTTTGTTCCTCAAAATTCTTCGCAATATTTCTTAAACCTTCATTTACTTTCTTTCTATTTTTCAATAAAATCACCCTACCCAATAAAAGATATTAGGTAGGGCATTAGTTTATGATAATTAAGTTGATAAATCATCAAGTAAGCTTTTTATTTCAGAATATTCATAACCTTTTTGCATGAGTTTGGTAATAATCTTAGCTTTATTATCTTCTTTTTCAATTATTTTTTTGAAATCTCTATGCAAGCGCTCATGATGATTACTGTCAAAATCGGTCTTTGATAAAGCCTCCATCACAAGTTCCATGGAAAAACCATCTCGCAGCAATTTTTCATAAATTAATTGCTTTTGCTTCTTGACAGGATAACTATTCTTTACCAATTGCATCTTTTTGATGATTTGACTGATAGCTTCCTTTTCTTCAACAGGACTATAGTTATTCAATGCTTTCAAAATTACTGTTTCACTGATTCCTTTTTGTTTTAATTTTTCACCAATAAAGTTTGGACCTTTATTTGATTTTTTATAACTATTTACTAAGTTATACGCAAAACGTTCATCATTAATAAAATCTAAAGATTCTAGGCGAATAATAATTTCTTCAATTTCGGCATCAACTACCTTTAATTTTTGTAAGTAATCTCTTATTTCCTTTTTACTACGTTCTTGATAAGATAAAAAGTTTAAGACTTTGTCCCATGCATTAGCTTTAGTTACTCCCTTTTTTATTGATTCCCACTCTTCTTCAGTGAATGTGGCACCTTTTAGTATCCGGTATTTTACCACATCATCTTCTGAGACTGTTACACTATCTTCACTGGTCTTAACAGTATATTTAGTCTTTCCTTTTTTCGTTAGACTTTCAATCGTTATCAGGGACTTCATAGGTAAACCCTTCTCCTCTTACTTCATGGGCCCGGGCCACAAACACAAATGCCTTTGGATCAGTTTCATTAATGATTGATCTTAGATAATAATATTCTCTCGTTGATAAGACACATAGTAACATCATATTGTCCTTTTTGGAATAGGCTCCCCGAGTGTAAATTTCGGTAACACCTCGATTGAGAACTTCAAGAATGTGTTGTTTTATTTCTTCAGCTTTCGAAGAAATAATATAGGCTGACCTAACATTAAAGCCACCAAAGACAATGTTATCAATAAAGTATCCTGAAATAAATACTGCTAAAATTCCATAAAGGATTTTATTTAAGGCAATAACTGTTTCTCCAGTAATCAATCCTACCGTTGGTCCTAAAGCAATAACCGCACCATCAATTATTATTAAACTAGTTGAAAGCGGCATCTTAGCATATTTTAATAACATGTATTGAGGAATTTCCGATCCACCGGTTGACCCTCCATAGCGAAAGACAAGTCCGATCCCCGCTCCCATGATTATTGATGAGAATAAAGTAACCAAAAATAGATCGTCAAGAACCGTAGGTAACTGTAGAATAGCATCCCCAGCAACCCTTGCGATAATCTCGGAGAAAATCGGAAATATTAAGGAACCATAAATCGTCCTTGCGGTAAACTTCGGACCTAAAAAAATAAAAGAGAGGATGATTAAAATAGTATTGATGCCTAAGACAATTATCGCTGGTGAAATTGGAAAGTTAGGAAAAATATTGACCAAGACAATACTTAGACCACCTACACCACCAGTAACTAAATCATATGGCACTAGAAAAACACTATATGAAAGTGCTGTTAGAAAACAACCAAGGGTTATGTATAAAAACTCTTTAACGTATTTACTTTTTTGATGTTTATTTTCTATATGCATCTAATCCCTACTTTCTGTATATCGTAGATAAGCATTGATGAATAGATCTAAATCACCGTCTAAAACTTCTTGAGGATTGGTTGATTCAGCATCAGTACGCAAATCTTTAACAAGTGCATATGGATGAAGAACATAACTTCTAATCTGATTGCCGAAGGCATTATCACCTAAATGGCCACTAATATTTTTTATTTTATTTTGTCTAGCTTCAATTTCAAGTTGATAGAGTTTTGATTTTAGTAGATTAAGGGCTTTTTCACGGTTTTGAATCTGACTACGTTCATTTTGACTAGTAACAACGATACCTGTTTCTAAATGGGTAATACGAACAGCCGAATCAGTCGTATTGACATGTTGTCCACCAGCTCCACTAGAACGATAAGTATCTATTTTTATTTCTTCTGGTTTAATGGTAACATCAATCTCATGACTGATTTCCGGAAGCACATTACATGCTGCAAACGAAGTATGGCGTCTTGCATTACTATCAAAAGGAGAAATGCGGACCAAACGGTGAACACCCTTTTCACCTTTTAAGATTCCATAAGCATTTTTTCCTTTAACTAACATCGTTACACTTTTGAGCCCTGCTTCTAGTCCATCTTGATATTCTAGTACTTCTACATCAAAATTGTGCCTCTCAGCAAACCTCCGGTACATTCGATATAGCATCAAAGCCCAATCTTGAGCTTCAGTGCCACCAGCACCAGGATGGATTTCAATAATGGCATTTAAATGATCATATTCGCCTGATAACATCAATTTAACTTCAAACTCTTCTAAGTCCCTTGCAATACTACTGATACTATCAGCGATATCACCAAGCAGGCTTTCATCATTAAATGACAAGATCTCTTCCAAATCTTGAACCCTATTTTTCAACTCATTATATTCTTCTAAGGTTTCTTTTAAATCATTACACTTTTGAACTACTTCAGCTGCTATTTTAGGGTTGTCCCAAAAATCACTGGCTAGCATTTGTTGTTCATAACCACTAATAGCCTCTGTCGTTTGATCAATATTAATAACTGTTTTTAAAGCCTTAAGACGCTCATTAAAACCATTAATATTTTTACTAATTTCATATTTTTCCATATTTTCACCCTTATTTAAAAATAACTCAAGGGTTTATTCTTGAGTTATTTAAAAACTATTTTCCACAACAATGTTTATATTTTAGACCACTACCACAAGGACATGGGTCATTTCGACCAACTTTTGTTCCTACTTTTACTGGCGCACGTTTGCGAGTTTCCTCTTTACCATCAGAGGTTCCAGAAATCTTCGCTACTGCTTCTCTTTGTAAGTTATCGCGAATTTGAGCACGGTTGATCAGTGATACTGATTGTTCTTCAATTCCTTCGATCATTGCTTCAAACATTTCAAATCCGATTTCTTGATATTGACGCAGTGGATTAACCTGAGCATAAGCTTGTAAGCCAATTCCTTGACGTAATTCACTCATTTGATCGATATGATCCATCCAATGTTCATCAACCACTCGTAAAAGAACTACTTTTAAGAATTCATCATAGACTTCTTTTGGTACTAATTCTTTCTTTTCATTTAAGTTTTCAATAAGTCTTTCTTCTAAGATTGCTGATGCTTCTTCTGGTGTTTTACCTTCAAAATCTTCTAATGTAAACTCATTTAAATTGAAAAGTTGAGAGTAAATATCGTTTAGTAAATTCTTAGCATTTACTGTTACTTTTCCTTTTCCTTCATGCTCAATATTAGCAAAAGCTTTTCTTTGACTCACTGAATTAAACATCTTTAATACAACTGGTTCGATATCATCTAAGAATAAAATATCATTTCGTTGCTTATAAATGATATCACGTTGTTTACGTAAAACCTCATCATATTCAACAACAGTTTTACGACGATCAAAGTTGTTACCTTCAATTTTACGTTGAGCAGCTTCAACGAAACGTGAGAACATTTTTGATTCCAGCGGCACTTCATCTCCAGCCTCATCATGGGTAATAACCATACTTAAGGCATTTTTGAATCGTTCACTACCGAATCGAACAAGCAATTCATCTTCAGCGGATAAGTAGAATCGGCTATAACCAGGGTCTCCTTGGCGACCAGAACGACCACGTAACTGATTGTCAATACGGCGCGCCTCATGGCGTTCGGTTCCAATAACCGCTAGACCACCTAGTTCTCGAACTCCTTCACCAAGTTTGATGTCGGTTCCCCGTCCAGCCATGTTGGTTGCAATCGTAACCGCATGTTTTTCACCAGCATGTTTGATAATTTCAGCTTCTTTACCATGGTTTTTCGCATTTAATACGTTATGACGAACTCCAGCTCTCGTTAACAATTTAGATATTAACTCACTGGTTTCAATGGAGATTGTACCAACTAATACTGGTTGACCTTTCTCATAACGAGCCTTAATATCTTTAACAATCGCTTTATATTTTGCATCCATTGTTCTAAACATTAAGTCTGGATCATCTTGACGTATAACAGGTACGTTGGTAGGAACTTCAACAACATACATATTGTAAATGTTGCGGAATTCCTCTTCTTCGGTTTTTGCTGTACCGGTCATACCAGCAAGTTTCTTATACATTCTAAAGTAATTTTGGAAAGTAATAGTTGCTAAAGTTCTTGTTTCCTTTTTAATTTCAACATTTTCTTTAGCTTCTAGGGCTTGGTGTAGCCCTTCACTATATTGACGTCCATGCATTAAACGTCCAGTAAATGGGTCAACGATAATAACTTTTCCATCATTAACAACATAGTCGACATCACGAGCCATGATAAAGTTAGCTCTTAGCGCATTATTGATATGATGGAGTAATTGAACATTTTTAACATCGTATAAGTTATCGATTCCAAAATAACGTTCTGCTTTAAGCATTCCTGATTCGGTTAAAGTGACGTGTTTGGCTTCGATATCAATTTCATAATCTTCTTCAGAAAAATTTTTAACTAAAGTATTTGCTTGTAAGTAAAGGTTAGGACCTTTTTTAGCACCACCAGAAATAATCAATGGGGTACGGGCTTCGTCAATTAAAATCGAGTCAACCTCATCGATAATCGCGAAGTTTAATGGACGTTGCACCATATCTTCTTTATAAAGAACCATATGGTCACGGAGGTAGTCAAATCCTAACTCATTATTAGTTGAATAAGTAATATCACAATTATATTGAGCTCGTTTTTCTTCTGGAGTCATATCACGTAGGTTTAATCCAACTGTTAAACCTAACCATTTGTGAAGGGCACCCATTTCTTCAGCGTCACGACTAGCTAAGTATTCATTGACGGTTACAATGTGAACACCATTCCCATCTAGGGCATTTAAATAGGCCACCAATGTAGAGGTTAAGGTTTTACCTTCACCAGTTTTCATTTCAGCGATATTGCCACCATGCATCGCTGCTGCCCCCATAATTTGTACTTTAAAAGGGGTCATTCCTAAAACACGAGTAGCCGCCTCTCGAACTGTCGCAAAGGCCTCTACTAGAATATCATCCATCGTTTCTCCGTTTTTTAATCTTTCACGAAAATGTGGCGTCTTAGCTTTTAGTTCATCATCGCTTAATTTTTTATATTCTTCCGCCAAGGCGTCTACATTTTCAGCAATTTTTTCTACACGTTTCAATTCTTTATATCCGGGATCAAAGAATCTCTTAAACATTGGTTCACGTCCTTTCCCATTAGCTTTTTTACTATTATATATATGATAACATTTTTAAGTCATTTTAACAAGCATTTTGTATATTATTACCTATTATATTATTGCCTAATCATAAACAATCTAAAATAAAAAAAAGTACCTATAATAGGCATTATAGGTACTGGATTACAATTATTTATCTTCAACCTTAATAATGGCGTAATTGCCATCATTACGGAGGTATACTACAGATACTTTGTGATTTTCTTCATTCAAGAAAATGAAAAAGTCATGTCCTAACATTTCCATTTGCGTAATCGCTTCATCTGGTGTCATTCGCTCTAACTTTATCTCCTTGTTTTTTACAAGATGATAAATGCTGTTTTCATTTTCGTAAGATTCGGCGTCTATGTCAGTTCGGAAATAATTTGAAATACCTTCACGCTTTTTAATCAAAGTGTTAATGCGTTTACGGTGTCTAAGGAGTTGAGTCTCTAACTTATCGACCACCCGATCTACGGCACCATACATCGTTTGGTCTTTACTTTCTGCTCTCAAGATAATGTTCTTGGTTGGGATGGTTACTTCCACTTCGTGATATTCATCGTAGACTTTGCATAAAACATTGGCTATGATATTTTCACTGTTGTAAAAGTATTGCCCTAGTTTTCCCACCTTCTCAATGATGTAGTCTTTCAGAGCGTCCGTTGGAACAAATTTGTGTTTCCCGCGAATATTAAATTTCATAATAAGACTCCTTTCTGTATATCTTACACTTATATTTTACCATAAATATAAGCCTTATGTAAATTCTATTGACTTTTTATTTTATATTATTTAATTAAGTATATGTTTTTACTATATCGTTAATGAGACGTTATCGATTAGAATGATTAGATTTTCCTTAAAATCATCCATAATAAAATCAAGGCTGGCACTTTCCAAAGTCAAGTCTTCATCAATCCATAAAAACACTACCTCAGAAAGTTTGGATATAATAATCAACAGTGATTTGATTAGTTTGCAATAAAATATTGTTTTTAACTTTTCTTCACCCAAATAATTAATTGAAAAAACACATATTTCTTGATAGCCTATTTCAATCCTTTCAAAAGTAGTTATAAAATTTTTTATGACAAATAAATTACCAAATGTCCGCAATCCCAATCACCACTTATATATTTAAAAGAAAGACTGTTTTTTACTTTTTTTAAAAAAAGATGCCTCAAGCATTGAGACATCTAAATTTCTTAAACTACAATATTTACTATTTTATTTGGAACAACAATGGTCTTTTTGATTTCTTTTCCTTCAATCAAAGCAATAATCTTTGGAAGGGCTAGAGCTTTTTCAATCACTTGTTCTTTTGGTACATCATAATCAATTTCCATTTTGTCACGAATCTTCCCATTTACTTGAACAACAATGGTTGCTTGTTCTTCTAAAGTCTTGGCAAGGTCGTAAGTTGGCCAAGTTGAGAAAGTGATAGTGTCAGTTCGACCTAAAACTGTACTCCAAAGTTCTTCAGTAATGTGCGGTGCAACTGGATTCAAGAGTTGAAGGAACCCTTCCAAGAATGCTCTTGGAACAGAAGGATGTTTATAACATTCATTCATGAAGATCATCATTTGAGCGATTGCGGTATTGAAGCGTAAGTTTTCATAATCTTCGGTAACCTTTTTAACTGTTTGATGATAGACCTTCTCTAAATGTAAATCATTATCATCAATTACTGCTACTTCAGTATAGAAGCGATAGATACGATCAAGGAATCTTCTACTTCCTTCTACTGCTTTGGTAGACCACGGTTTCGTTACTTCTAACGGACCCATGAACATCTCATATACCCGTAAAGTATCAGCACCATATTCTTTTACGATGTCATCAGGATTGACGACATTACCTCTTGATTTAGACATTTTAGTGCCATCTTCACCTAAGATCATTCCTTGATTGAAAAGTTTTTGGAATGGTTCTTTGGTTTTTACGATACCACAATCGTACAATACTTTATGCCAAAATCTTGCGTAAAGTAGGTGTAGAACAGCATGTTCTGCTCCACCAATATATAAATCTACTGGAAGCCAGTGGTTAATCATTTCTTGAACTTTTTCATCAGTTAAATCCGCATAACCATCTTCGCTCTTCAATAGATAAGCGATGTAATACCAACAGCTACCAGCCCATTGAGGCATAGTGTTAGTTTCTCGTAGACCTTTAACACCATCTTCACGAGTTACTTGTAACCATTCTTTAGCATTCGCTAGTGGACTTTCACCAGTACCACTTAATGTTAAGCGTTCCATTTTAGGTAATTCAAGTGGCAATTCACTTTCATCAACTAATCCAATAGTCCCATCTTCATAGTGGATAATTGGGAATGGTTCGCCCCAGTAACGTTGGCGGCTGAAAATCCAATCACGAAGACGATAATTAACTGCCTCTTTACCAAGATTATTTTCACTTAAGTAATCTATCATTTTATTGATGGCTTCTTCATTATTAAGACCATTTAAGAAGTCAGAATTAATATGAATACCATCTGCTTCAAAAGCCTTTTCTGAAATATCGCCTTCAACAACCGGCACAATTTCAAGATTAAACTTGCGAGCAAATTCATAATCGCGTTGGTCATGGGCCGGAACGGCCATAATAGCTCCCGTACCATAACTAGCTAAAACATAATCAGAGATCCAGATTGGAACTTTCTTTTGATTGACTGGATTAATGGCATAAGCTCCAGTAAAAATACCAGTCTTTTCTTTGTTAAGTTCAGTTCGATCTAAGTCACTTCTACTTTTAGCATATTCAATATATTCAAGAACTTTTTCTCGTTGTTCTTCACTAGTGATTTTTAAAACTAGTGCATGCTCTGGAGCCAAGACACAATAGGTTGCCCCAAAGAGCGTATCAGGACGAGTAGTAAAGACGGTAAACGAGTCATCAAGACCTGCTACTTTAAAATTAACTAATGCTCCGGTGCTCTTACCAATCCAGTTGCGTTGCATTTCTTTAATTGATTCTGGCCAATCAAGTAATTCTAAGTCTTGAAGTAGTCTTTCAGCATATTCGGTAATTTTTAATACCCATTGACGCATTGGTCGTTTTTCAACTGGATGGTTTCCGCGTTCACTAACCATTTTCCCATCAACATTGATAACTTCTTCGTTGGCTAGAACTGTTCCTAGGCCTTCACACCAGTTAACTTCAACTTCTTTTAGTTCAGCTAAACCTCTTTTATATAATTGGATGAAAATCCATTGTGTCCAGCGATAGTATTCTGGATCACAAGTAGCGATTTCACGATCCCAATCATAAGATAAGCCTAGCGCCTTAATTTGACGTTTAAATGTAGCTATATTTTTTTCGGTAAATTCCCGAGGATCATTTCCAGTTTCAATTGCATATTGTTCAGCTGGTAAACCAAAGGCATCCCATCCCATTGGACGCATGACATTAAAGCCTTTCATTCGTTTATAGCGAGCAATAATATCGGTTGCGGTGTAGCCTTCTGGGTGACCAACATGGAGTCCCGATCCACTTGGGTATGGAAACATGTCTAATACATAAAATTTAGGTTTATCACGGTTATCTACTGTTTTAAATGTTTTATTCTTTTCCCAATATTGTTGCCATTTCTTTTCAATTTCAAGATGATTAAAACTCATAATTATTTCTCTCCCATTTGTCTATTTGTCAGTTTAATTCTTACCAGTTCACTCGTTGCTACATTAGCGAAAACGACCGATACGATCATAGCAATATCATCAAGCCAAGATAGATTATAAAGTTCTCCAAGAAGTAAGCCCAAGGCATATGGAGTATATGAATAAGTTACAACCTTAAATATCTCCTTAAAGGTAATTGGAAAACTACCTTTAAATAATTTTATCAGAACTGTTATCAATAAAATTGAAGCTGCCAGCACCAATAATGAATCAAAGATAGTAATGCTCACTTGACTCAGGCGAACTCTTAAGATAAAAATGTCAACTAAATCATTAATTGAAGCATATAATTGTTCCCAAAAGACCGCATCATTTCGATCAACTGCTCTAGCAAAATCAATATTGTTGATATTTTCTAGTTTACTATAATCAGCTAGTGGGATTGGGGTGATAAAACCCCGAGCTGGTTGGAAAAGCAAGAATAACTCTTCCTTTCCTAACAAAAGAATAACCGATTGTAGGTCCGTTTCCCCTTTTAATTCATTGGCATTAAAAGTAGGATCAAAGATCAATGTAACACCTAAGTCTTTAACATTTACGATATAAGGGGCTTCTTGTGCACTAATCAGCTGATTATCAATGATTTGGGCATCGATAACATCTGATTCAACCAAGGCATCTTTAATAAGGGAATACTCAGAGTGATCAATTAGTGGGGTGGTAAAAATATTAATAATAAAAGGTACACTAATTAATACTACCCAAAATAACAAGTATAAAAGAACCTTACCAAATTTATCAAAAGCGTAAGGGGCTATTTTTTTAGGTGCTAATATAGAGTTTTTAAATCGTTCAATAATTCTTTTCATCTTCTCACTTCATTTCGTTCATTATTTGTATTATTTATCGTCAATTTTAGACACTTACATATATTGTATATTATAACATATGGACACTTATAAGTAAAATTTTATGACACAAAAAATTATCTTTAAGATAAAATCTTTTTAAGTCTTTTAAATAAAGTTCCAAGTAACGCACTAAAGGAAAGAGAAAAGTAATTAAAATAAAACTGTATCCAATTAAACACTTCTTTTAAGGTTAATATCTTAAAATATTGAAGCAAAAAGATGATTATCCCACCAAAAACAATGGTCGGATAAAAGATATTTTTACTAAAAATATTAAATATTGCTAAGAGAAAAATTCCTAATATAAAGAATGATACCCCTTGAAAAATAAGGTTTAAAAATTCATTTTTGGATATTATAATTGGACTTATTTTAGTTTCATTATTGATTATATTTACCTTCTTTAAATAAACCAAAAGTGGGGAAAAGTCAATAACTATCTCTTTTTCATCATCAATAATCTCACCAAAAACAGCTTGAACGGCGGGGAAATCTAAGGGCTTTTTATCAAAAACAGATAACCCACAAACTAAAAGCCAACCAATAAAAGCAAAAAACAATACTTTTCTCATATCATCACCTTATAATATTGTGGCTGTTAATATCCTTTTTATGCTAAATCATACCATTTTAGTTTGCAATGAAATCGATTGCACAGGAGGACAAAATATGGTATAATTAGGGCTATATGAAACATAGAAGGAGTGAATGATTTTGAAAAAGTTTTTTATAGTAATTAGTTTGGTTTTAATATCACTTTTTACTTTCAACACTAACGTCTCAGCCGCAACCGACAAAGTTGCTTATGTGACAACTAGTATTGGTGAAGATGGCCAAAGACAAATGCTAGTAAATTATCATGCCTATGAGGAGGGTACAGTTGTTGAGTATACTGTATTAAGCGATACATCTTATGCTAATAAAGTAACTGTAACCCCAACTAGTTATAGCTGGTCTTATAAGTCTCCAAGTTACAGTGCTTTCAGAGATGGATTTGTATGTAAAGCAACTCTTGATGACTTAACCCCTGATACTGAGTATCGTTATCGAATTAGAACTGCATCAGGAGCTACATCAAATGAATATTTCTTTAAAACTGCCCCTGAAAGAGGAACCTTTACTTTTGCTTTCTTAACTGACTCACAAGCTGGACCAACTCAATATAATATCTTCAATACTTTAGTTGGTAAAGCAAAAGAATTACGTCCAGACACTGCGTTTGTATTCCACACTGGTGACGTTACTGACCGTGGTGGACAACCAGAACAATGGAATGGTTTCTACAACCAAGCAACTAATTTAAGTTTAATGCCAATTGCCTCTACTCCTGGTAACCATGAGTATTACTTAACTGATAAAGCCGATTACATTTCTGCTGAAGTTTATAATCAATTCTTCAACAACCCACAAAATGGTCCAGAAAGTACATTAAACTCTTCTTACTACTTCACATATGGAAATGCTTTATTCGTTATGTTAGATACAGTTAAAACATCTAACGTTAATGATCTTAAAGATTGGTTTGTTGATGTTGTAAGCAACAATATGCGCCGTGTTATCATCGTTGGTATGCACATTGGTCCATTCACTGGTGGTGGCTCTTATGGAAGCAGTGGTCGTAGTGTTTTCAACACTTGGGCACCAATATTTGATAAATTCAATGTTGACTTAGTATTAAGTGGACATGAACACAACTTTGCTCCATCAAAAGCTATTTATCAAGGTGAAGTAGCAGAAAAAGGATATGGAACTAACTACATTGTTGGTCCAGCATCTGGTACAAAAACCGGTGGATTTAACCGTGATTTCATCTTCTCAAATAATAAACCTTTAAGTGAATTCTTCTTAAATGACGAAGTTGGTACAGTTAACCTTAACTTCAGTCGTGCTGGTATCTTAATTCGCGTTGGTGCTAATGATACTAAACTTGAAGTATTCAACGCTGAAGGAATCTTATATGAATATTCAATTCCTACAAGACGCCCAAACTCATTCTTCGAAATTGAAAAAGATAAATTCATGAAGAAGATTAAAGTTGAACATGATGAAGAAGAAGGAACAGCTAAAATTGTTTGGGGCGAAGATGCATATGGTAACGTTAAGACTGTAAAAATTACTAATGGTCCGGCTGTTACTGAAACTTTCATCTCTACTCCATTATTTGTTGAACGTAGCATTGGTAAAGTTTACGATGGAAATGTTTATCGTATCCAAGTAGAAGTTACCTTTACTGATGATACAGTTGAGGAAAAAGAACTAGTATTAAACTTATCTGGTGAAGACATTGAAGATCCAGAAAAGCCAGAAAAACCAAAACCACAACCTGCTGGTTGTCAAATGGGTTCAGGCGTTGCCTCAATCATCGGATTGGTAACTGGACTTGCTGGAGTGGTCTTTGTCTTAAAACGCAAAAGATAATTAGCATATTAAAAGGACTGATTTTTCAGTCCTTTTCTTTTTGCTTTTATGAATTACGGAAATACTTTAAGGAGCCTTTAATCGCTTTAAACTTCTTAAAGAAAATTGGATTTTCATCAAGCGAAATCAAGGTGTATTGTTCGCGACGATCATTATCTAAATAATCAAAAATACGGCTATGAATTTCTTGAAGTTCTTCACCAAATTCCGGATTTATCGTATAGCCGATGACTGTAGTTCGATGCTCTTTATCAATTTTCTTATCAGCAATAAAAATCCGATTAACGCGATGATCCGCTTTGATAAATTTGATAACCTCAAGCATCACTGCTTTTTCCAATGTAGTTGGAACAAACTTGTCTTTAACAAAAACATTTTTATGAACATGAACATTAAAAAAGTAATTAGATATTTCTCGTCGGTAAGAACGAATCTTTTCTAGTTCTTCTTCAAGCCCCATTTTCAAACAATATTCACCGATTATATTTACCCCGGCATCTAAATAGTTTTCATTAAATTTAATCGCCTGATAAATATATTCTATTCCCTGATTATCAAACATTGATAATAATAAGGTACCCTTTTCAAAGATTGCCTGAGGATTATCATTATGTTCAGATAGAATTTTATCATAAATCATTAATGACTTATCAAACATACTGAATATGCGATATGCCCTAGCCACCTTGAAAAGTTCAAGTCTTTCACAGTCATTAGAATTTTCTTCATATTCTTTGATAACCTTTAATGGATCTAAATAGTCTCGTTTACGGCGCTCTTCATAAGTCGGCTCAATAAACTTAACAATTAGTTCATTGGCTCGTGCTACGATTAAATCTAACTCATCAATATTATCATTGAATTCTACTTCAAAATGATCTACTTCTAATAATTCCATTCTCCTTTTAAAAGTCAAATGACTTTCTATTTGAGCCGGTATCCGCTTAACAATTAAGTCATTCCATAAGTCTTTGTTGTCAGAATAATATTGTAAGAACTTATTAAACACTAAATTGAAATATTGAGTAGTGACTACATCTTCTTCATACACTTCCAAGACTGGATAAGCTTCTTCACTATCAAAAATACCATATAATGATAATTTAGCTAAAGCATTAATAAAGACTTGGCTATCGGCTCGGTCTTTAATGGCGAGGTCAGCTATCCTTTCTATTGTTCGTCGTGACACAAAATCGAATAATTCAAAGTCACTTGATAGAGTATTAGATAAAGGACTAAAGAGTACTGATAACAGTAATCGGCCTCCTTCACCTGAATTAACTACTTCCATCCATTTGCTTAGTTTCTTATATAAACTATAAGTACGCTTTGTATCCTTATTTACGATATGCGCAAACTCATGATTCAAGATACTTTCTAATTCACTTTCGTTTAATAGTTGTAATAGAGAAACCCCTAAAAAGATGGTGCATCCCTTATCAGTTTCATTGACGCTGGCATTACAATCCATATTAAAATAACATTTTATCTTTTTCTTAACATTATATTCAGCTGCTACTTTTCGAATCAGCTTCCACAACTCTGGAAAGTCTTCCTCTTTTAACTCATATGTTGGATCATATGGAGGAACATCGGTTCCTATTAAAAAACTTATCGTGAAATAGAGTAAGGCACCAGAGACTAATATTAAATAACTAATACTAGCACTAGCAAGCATAGCCATAATTGAATGAATTAAATAGACGATAAATATAATTAGGAAGTAATAAACATCCCCTAAGAGCAAATGTTTTCTTACCAATCGATAATACCCTTGATAATCTTCTTCGGCCATTTTCTTTTTCTTTAAAATCATTTGCTCAATTTTTTCTGCATCAATTTTTCGGCGTCGTTTATTACGTAGATAGATTGCTAAATTAATTAAATAGATAATCAAAAACAAACCAATTAAGGCAATCAAAAGAAAATTTAATAGATTATATATTCTTTCGTCCTCTCCTAGTTTTACCCCTAAAAAGATCATCCCGATAGCATTAATGGTAATCATAACTGCAACTATTATTTTAATAATTTTTTTGGACATTTCATTACCTCCTGTTGTCATAACATTTTATCATAAAATAGATAATGTTATCTTAAATTTTATAAAAGAAAAAACACCTCTTCTTGAGGTGTCTTATGTCTTATATAATTTATTTAGCTAATTGTGCTTTTGCTTTTTCGCATAATGATGCAAAAGTTTGGGCATCATTAACTGCTAAGTCAGCTAACATTTTACGGTTAATATCAATATTGCTTAGTTTTAAACCATGCATTAATTGACTATAGCTTAAATCATTTAAACGTGCAGCCGCATTAATACGGACAATCCATAACTTTCTGAAATTTCTTTTGTTATTTTTACGATCACGATAAGAATATACTAAAGATTTCATTACTTGTTGTTTGGCTGTACGGAATAGTAAATGTTTCGCGCCAAAATAACCTTTAGCTAGTTTTAATACCTTTTTGCGTCTTCTTCTGGTAGTATATCCACCTTTTGTGCGTGGCATTTCAATTCCTCCTAACTATTTAAGATTAGCAATTTGTTGTTTAATTCGTCCTAAATCAGCTCTTGATACAGAAGCTTTTTTACGTAGTTGTCTCGTTTGTTTTTGAGTTTTACCAGGAGCAAGATGGCTTGTCCCAGCTTGATGACGAATTACACGACCGGTACCGGTAATTTTAAAACGTTTTTTAGAACCACTGTGGGATCTCATTTTCGGCATATTGTAGCATCTCCTTTATTTCTTTTTTTCAATAATTGGGGCCAACATCATTAACATACTACGCCCATCCATAACTGGTTGAGTCTCGATGTTGGATACGTCTGCTAACCCCTCAGCAAACCGTTCAAATAATGGTTTGGCTAGATGGGAATGAACAATAGTTCGACCACGGAAACGAAGAGTTACTTTTACTTTATTTCCGTCAGTTAAAAACTTTCGCGCATTACGAGCTTTGGTTTGGAAGTCGTGATTATCGATATTAGGGCTTAATCTAATCTCTTTAATCGCAATGATATGTTGTTTTTTACGTGCTTCTCGGGCTCGTCTTTGTTGTTCATAACGAAATTTACTGTAATCTAATAATTTACAAACCGGTGTTTTGGCACCAGGAGCAACACAAACTAAATCATAACCTCTTTCTTCAGCAATCTTTAGTGCATCGACTCGTGAATGAATACCAAGTTGTTCACCATCTTCGGAAATTAGTAAGACTTTCTCAGCCGTAATAGCTTCGTTTACTAATTGGTCATCCTTCTTTTTATCTGGACCCTTACTAATAGCTTTCACCTCCATATGTGACTTTTAATACCATAGCAAGAAAAAAAGCGGGAAAAACCCACTTAAAACAATCCATACTTAATAAATAATATGTACTGACTCTTTACCTACCAACTCAATTGTTGATCAGGTGAGAAGTGGGACTTCTACTTTTCACTACGATATTTAATTTTCATACCATTATACCATCTTTATATCATCTTGTCAAGATATTACCTATATAATATTTATATGCAAAATCAACTACTTTATGACCATTAACTGAGATCTTTTATTAAATAAATGATACTTCCACCAATAATAAAAGAAGCAAAAATAATGAGAGCATGAAAAATCCCAAATGGAAAATATACTTCACCACTACTTGCTATTACTCTAGGAAAAACAAAATGAAATACCTTGATCAATTGATTTGATGACAGTTCAACAATAATCTCGCTGATAATAAAAATTATATAGGGGATTAATGAACTAAACCAATTATTAAAAAGTATCCCAAATATCATCGCAACACTACCAAAAATCAAACCTGTGAGAAATAAGCCACCAAAGAATTCTATCACGGAAAACTCAATGACAAACCAACTGGTAAATAAATAACCAATAATCATATAACAAAGAAATGCTACTAACACCACACCAAAATAGATTGAAGCTAGAGCATAATATTTGGTCAAGAAATATACAATTCGTTTTTTAGGTCCTTTTTGAGAACTCAAATATAAAACTCGATAATTATCATTTTGAAAACAAAAACTACTTCCAAACAAATAACAGCTAATTAAGGTGAGACTTATCTTCATCATTATTTCCATATTAGTGTTATAGGCTAAGGCATAACTCTTTCGGTTTAGATCGTGAAGTGATATTTGTTCAATTGGGTTAATCGATACAAGCAATCCAATGTTAATAATACCCACTAATAAAACAAAAATAATTAAATTGACTTTAGTCCATAAATACTTTCGATGTAAGGTAATTAAACTCATCATAAGTTATTGAAGTCAATGACCTTTCGATTCTTGAAACGATATGAAGATAAGTGATGAGTACTAATAATAACAATCTTAGATGCTTGATGAAGTTTTCTCAGTTCTTCATAAAAGGTGCGTCGAGTTGTTCGGTCGAGTCCATTCAATGGTTCATCAAAGATGTACACATCAGCATCCACCATTAAAGTCAGTATTATTAAAAGTTTTTGTTTAGTTCCCTTGGATAGTTTAATTAGGTATTTATCAAGGTGCTCTCTAAGATTAAACTTATTATAATAGTAATCTAATTTGACCGATAAACTTTCCTTATCAATATTTTTCACTTTTCCAAAGAGTGATAAAAAGTCACCTATTGTCAAATAATCGGGAAATATTAGTTTTTCTGGACAATAAGAATATGAAATATTTTGATCTTCGACATTTCCTTCATATTTTATTAGTTTCAATAAACACTTAATAAAGGTCGATTTTCCACTACCGTTGTTGCCAACCAAAAAAATCATATCTCCGGGAACAAAAGTTATAGTGAGATCATTAAAGACAACCAAGTTACGATACTTTTTACTTAGATTGGTAATATTAATTACGGACATAGATAAGCTGCTCCGGTGGGGTTATTTCTCTTTTAGTTTTAAAATAACAAAAAGATGGGCTAGTGATGGTGGATACTCCATCATTCACATAGTAATTTAACTTAAAAGCCACTTGATTAATAAATGTATTTTTCAAATAAACCAAAGGTATTAAAAGATGTTTAGTTGAGCCGGCCTCAACTATTATGTCAAAATGGCTTTTGAAACTCGTTTTCTTGAAGTCATAATCTGATAAAACATCTTCTAGATGAATCTCGCCTCGGGCTATATCTTTTGGTATTTCCATAACATAATCATAGTTTGGTTTAATAAAAGGACTAATAAATTGAAGATTATTAAGGTTAATCACCTGATCACTATCGTTAGTTATTTCAATGATAATTGAACCCAAACTGACATAATTACCTATGGTCGCCGGGATTCCTTTTAAATAGGTAACTCGCACCTCTTCGTTTATCTTAATTTCATCAAAAGCAAAACTGCCAACCCTCATAGTTAAGACCTCGCCATTGTGATAAGTAAACTCTAAGTAGGCGTCTTCGATCAATAATAGTTCTTCCACTTTAAAAGGGAAAACTGCTTTAAAGTCATAGCCATAATAGCGCTGATCTTGATGATTGATGATTTCTTCATTACGTGTTATTTCTACATCCTGTAATTGATAAAAATCTTTAGTAATATTGTCCACTAAAGTAGTACGACTAATACAACTAGAATCAAAATACATTGTTCTTTTTTCACGAGCATATAGCATTAAATTTATATTCGAAGTGCTTTGACTTGTAATTGAATAGTTTTTTGGAAAAGTCAAAAAGACAAATTGTTGTTTTCGATTATATGCATCACTAATAATAAACAACGTTATTAAAAGGATTCCTAGTAAAGCATAAACTAGATATCTACCTATTTTTTTAGAAAACCACTTTTTCATTAAATCTTTTCCTCAATTAACTCATAGCACTCATCAATGACATCAATGTATTCCCACTCACCCTTTTTAAAACAAATACCTAAAAAGTAGTAACTGCCAACACCATTGCTTAGTTCAGCATTACCAGTTACTTTCATTGTTACTTTAGTATTGGGAAAGATGACAATACTCATTTTTGTTTCTTCACTTCTGGTAGTTGTTTTCTTACGACCAATCTCTCCCCTAATAGTAGTATCAAGTCCTACTTCTACAGCCTTAATCTTACCTTTAGCTTTTGAGGTAATGGCACCGCTTGCTGAGATACTTGTTTCAATTTTACTGCTTTCCACCATTTCATAGTTAAAGGTTACTGGGGTACTAGTGCTATTTGCCTTCGAAAAGATTGTTTCAGCAGTGTAGCGACAATCAGCATTCTTATTGATGACACCAACGCTCCACCCAAAGAATCTCCATTTTTTATACTTTTGATGAGCCTTTTGTTTCTCATAAGTTGTCATATCAATTAAGAGTTTTGCTTGTGAGCCATTAAACTCAATATCTTGGAAAGCACTATGGCCAGTATTTCGGGCCTTAACATTAACACTAACACTAACCATTAATGTTAACAGAACAATAAAGATAACTTTCTTCATAAAAAAACCTCACTTTCGCTTTAATTATAGGCCAATTATTCTTAAATAACAATGGCTTTTAATTGCGAAAAGTGAGGGCTTTTTCAACTTTTTCAAGGTGTCTTATTCAGACATTAATTTTTCAATATCTTCTACTTCTTTAATTATTTCTTGCGATAGATTAATACATCCATCATTTGTAATTAGTATATCATCTTCGATGCGAACCCCAATGTGTTCATCTTCAATATAGATTCCAGGTTCAACTGTTACAACCATTCCCGCTTTTATTCCGAGGTTTGCTAGGTCAGGATCGTGAACATCAAGTCCTAAAGAATGTCCGATTGAATGGTAGTAATAGTTTCGGAAATCTTTTGCTAGACCTAATTTTTCACATGCGGCTTTAATTAATCCATTTGCATACTCATTATATTCCGCCCAAGTGAGACCCGCTCTTAAGAATTCAATACACTTTTTATTAACTTCCAAAACAGCTTCATAAACTTCTCGTTGGCGTTTGGTAAACTTGCCATTGGCTGGAAAAGTGCGGGTGATATCACTGGCATATAAGTTAGTAGCTGTACCAACGTCCATTAAGATAAGGGAATCTTTTTCAATTGGTGAGTTATTATCTGTATAGTGAAGAATTGTGGCATTTTTACCACTGCCAACAATTCCATCAAATGATTCTTTCTTTCCGTGACAATTCAAAATGAACTTAAAGTTAGCATCAACAACAGCTTCATTTTGAGCTGTCTTGGCACTTCTCATAGCGTGATAGATGGCTTCTTTGGTAGTTTCAATACTTTCTTTGATATAGTTAATTTCTTCTTCTTCTTTAATCATTCTAAGAGATAATACTAAATTGTAAATATTTTTAATAATAAGGGCTGGAAATCGATGTTGCATATGACGAGCATATTCTAAACCAAAGCTATTAAAGAGTGGGTTTGGCTTTTGATCAAGGTCAAGATAGATCTTTTCTACCTGGCCAAGTGAACGGCGATTTGATTGTAGCAAAGAAAAAACATAGTTTTCAAAATCTTTATGATAACTGATATCCTCTTTATTAACACCTGAAAGTTCACTGGCTTCTTCAACAGTCGCTTTTGCGCCAACCCATTTAACCATTACTGGGTCATTCTCATCAATAAAGAGTCTTTCACTTGTCTTATTGTTTATTTTGGATAAAACCAAAATGACATTATCTTCTTTGATCCCAGTTAAATAGAAACTGTTACGATTGCATTCAAATGGGAAATCAGCATCAGCAGAACGTGATACATGATACCCTGAATGAATAATCGCAATTGAGTTATCTTCAATTAATTCAAGTAGTTTATTTCGATTACGTTTATGTAAATTATTTCTCATATTTGTTTCCTTCTTTCATTAAGTAATAGTTTTCAATTACCTCAGCAGCCGTAGTAAATACTCGGTAAGCTTCTTCTAAACTTACACGGCTTAAGATTTCATTTAATATTTCTTGTTGTCCTTTATCGTGAACCCTTAAGACTTTTCGCCCTTGAGGAGTAATAGCCAAACGAACAACTCGATGGTCCTCAATATCACGAATCCGGTTCAAGTAACCTTTTTTCACAATCCGGTTTACCCCAGTAGTTAAAGCACCAACTGAAACCTTTAATTTATTCGCAATAAAACTCATCGGTTTATTATTGTTCTTGCTTACAGTTTCTATAACATAAAGTTCACCAATGGTCAGGTCGGGGATATTTTTAGTATCCATGGTACGCTCTTCTACTACACGAGCCATATTGACTAAATAGTCAAAAGCCTCTTCCATCTTTTTTTGCATAACCTTTTCGTCAATGACAACTTCTTTTTTACTTGAAACTTTTTTACTCATTCTATCACCCTAATTATTAACCTATCTAATAGTATTATACTAAACTTATTTTTAAGTTTAAACTAAATAGCAAATTTATTTTAAAAAACCCACTAACCGAAGTTAGTGAGTTTAATATATCTTACTCTAAATTTTCTAAATGAGTAACGATATCACGAACAGTTTTCATGTTTTGAGCAACTTCATCATTAATCTCAATATCAAATTCATCTTCGATAGCCATGATTAATTCAACAGCGTCTAATGAATCAGCACCCAAATCATCAACTAAATGTGTATCTAATTGAACTTTTTCTTCTTTAACGTTAAGTTCGTCAACGATTAACTTTTTTACTTTTTCAAAAACGTTCATAAAATCCTCCATTAAATTATTGAATTTTAACTTTTCTATTGTTTTCTTGCGGTTTGGTTGGATCAATCATTGTCAGTTGAAGGCGTCCTTTTTCAAGGTCAACATCAACTACCCAAACCTTAATTATGTCACCAACAGAAACAACATCTAATGCTCGTTTTACATACTTGGTAGACATTTTAGAGATGTGAACAAGTCCATCTTCTTCAACACCACAGTCTACGAAAGCGCCAAAATCGACCACATTACGAACTGTTCCTTGAAGTTCCATTCCTGGTTTAAGGTCAGCAAGGTCTAAGACATCACTTCTTAAAACCGGTGTATCAAACTTATCACGTGGGTCACGTAATGGTGCCACAAATGCATCAAGAATATCATTTAGGGTATATTCGCCAATGTTGAATTCTTTAGCTAATGCTTCACGGTCAACATCATTTACTGCCATAATTAGTTCTTCACTACCAATGTCTTTACTAGTGAATCCTAAATGTTCAAGTAATTTATAAGCATGTTCATAACTTTCTGGGTGAATACCAGTCATGTCAAGTGGTTCAGTTCCATCAACTATTCTTAAGAAACCAATTGCTTGTTCTAAGATTTTAGGACCAATACCTTTGACATCCTTGATTTCTTCACGGCTAGTAAACTTACCATTTCCTTCACGATGAAGAACAAGATTTTTTGCTGTGCGGGCATTGAAACCAGCAACATATTGAAGTAGTGATGGGGATGCTGTATTAACATTAACCCCAACTTGGTTAACGGCTGTCTCAACAACAAACTTCAATGAGTCATTTAGTTTTGATTGAGTAACGTCGTGTTGATATTGACCAACACCAATTGATTTAGGATCGATTTTAACTAACTCACTAAGTGGGTCTTGAAGTCTACGGGCAATTGATACGGCTGATCTTTCTTCAACTTCAAAATCAGGGAATTCTTCTTGAGCTACTTCAGAAGCTGAATAAACTGAGGCACCCGCTTCATTAACGATAATATAGAAGACTTCACGGTCAATTGCTTTGATTGTCTCAGCCACAAATGCTTCAGTTTCACGAGATGCTGTACCATTCCCAATACAAATTACTTCAACATTGTATTTGTTAACTAATTCAATAATTTTATTACGAGATTGTTCTAAACGGAATTGTGGAACTACTTCATCCTTGTTTCTTTGGTTAGGATAGATAACGCCTTTTTCAAGGAATTTACCAGTTGCATCAACCACAGCTAATTTACAACCAGTACGGTAAGCCGGGTCAATTCCAAGGACAACTTTGCCTTTCATTGGAGGTTGTAATAAGTAGTTTCTTAAGTTTTCACCAAAGATTTGAATCGCTTGATCTTCTGCTTTCTCTTTAAGTTCAGCTCTGATTTCACGTTCAATCGATGGCTTAATTAAACGTTTATAACCATCTTCAATAGCCTCTAATACATAAGATGTTGTAAGAGAGTCTTCATTTTTAATTACTTGCTTATTTAAATAAGCTATACATTGATCATATTCTTCAACAACTTGAACCTTTAAGACCTTTTCAGCTTCACCACGGTTGATTGCAAGAACACGGTATAATTTAACCGTTCTAATTGGTTCTTCAAAATCATAGTACATTTCATATACTTTTTTCGGGTCTTCAGCATTTGGTCGAACTTCACTCTTTAGCTTAGCATGTAAGTTGAAGTTTTTGCGGAGCCATGTACGGTATTTAGGTTCATCAGAAACAATTTCAGCAATTATATCTTTAGCTCCTTGAAGAGCATCATTTTCATCTTTAACAATTAAACCTTCTTTTTCAATTTCTTCAGTAATTTCTTTAGTAACGTATTTAGCCGCTTCGGCCAATACATCACCTTCAGTTGGGAAGGTTAATAGGAATTCAGCTAGTGGTTCTAAACCTTTCTTTTTAGCTTCAGTTGCTCTTGTCTTTTTCTTTTCCTTGTAAGGTCGATAGATATCTTCCACCTCAGCAAGTTTCGTAGCAGCTATAATACTATTACGAATTTCATCAGTCAATTTACCTTTTTCTTCAATTAGACGCATAACGTCTTCTTTACGTTGGGCTAATTTTTGACCATAATCCCATTCTTGGTAGATCGCTCTAATTTGATCTTCATCTAAACCGCCAGTTACTTCTTTTCGATAACGAGCAATAAAAGGTACAGTAGCCCCATCATTGATTAGATTTAAAACCGCATTAATCTGTGGGAGCGTAACTTTAAGATTGTTCGCTATTTCTTTCAATAACTGGTCATTAATGTAATTTGTATCCATTTCCATCCTCCATGTCAATATTGTAATTATTTTATCATATATTTCATTTTTTTTCAAGTGTTATTACCTTTGAGCTTATGGTTTCAATATTAGCAATTGTCCTACTCGCCATAAGATGTAAGATGCCATCTTCAGACGCACCTGATTTCGGTCTCCTTCAAATTGGAGACGTTCAATATTGATAAAACCATTATAGGAACAAGCAAAATAACAAAGTCCATCATCAGGATTAGGCTGGTCCCCGCCAGCATAGCCGGTAACACTAACATTGACATCAGCCTTGCTTATCTTGGCCAAACCTTCAGCCATGGCTTCGGCTACTTCAGCACTAACCACCCCAAACTTCTTTATGAGTTTAGGATCAACTCCTAAGATCTCATTTTTCGAGGCATTACTGTAGGTGACAAAGCTTCGTCCGATTACTTCCGATGCTCCTTTACAATTAATTAAACGTGATACCATCAATCCACCTGTACACGATTCAGCAAAACAAATCTTTAGTTTTTTCTGATATAAGATTTCAAAAAGTCTTCCTTCAATCGTTTGATAGATAGTACCAATATAATAATCAGGATATCTTTCTTTTAAATCCTTTAAAAATGAATCAAGTTTATCCTGATCTTTATCCTCTGAGATCAGGTGAACAATTGTTTGATCAATTGTCCTTTCATAAGTCACAAAAACCCCTTCTACTTCTTCAACTTTAAACTCTGGATATTCAATGAAGCGCACTCCTTGATAATAATACCCACTAGTAGTTGGGAAGTTCTTTTTTAACTCAGAAAATATTATGTAATCAATATCCTGATAATACTCAAAAACATTATCAGCTATGCCAATAACTGGTTTATCATTTACAAAGTATTTTGCTGTACCTTTTGTTGGTTCTTTTTGATAGTTCCAATTTGCATCTGGAACTAGTAATTTTAGAAAAAAGTTGCTTCTATGATCCATATTAATCACCTTTATTATTATAGACTAAATTAGGAATGCTATTAAATTTAATAAAGTAGTATTTAAACTACTGCCTTTAAATCAATTATATTGTAAACAAAAAAATGCCCAAAGTAAAGCATTTAGACAAATAGATTTACAAGTTAGGTCTTTTCGGGTATAATTATATAAGAAAGGTGATTTCTTTGAAAACAATTAAAGATGAAGTAATAAACACAATCATAATTAAAAAAAGTACCTTTATCACCAAAATGGCCCCGAAGAGTTCAATTCAAGAAGCAAGGGAATATATTGATAGCATCAAAGCTGAATATCCTGATGCTACTCATCACCCAGCAGCTTATATCATCGGTAATCACGGTGAATATGGTCATGCCAATGATGATGGTGAACCAGGAAAAACGGCTGGTGCACCAATATTTGATGTACTTAGAAAAAATGATCTAACCAATGTTGTTGCGGTGGTGGTTCGCTATTTCGGTGGAATAAAACTAGGAGCTGGAGGGCTTGTCCGGGCCTATTCTAAAAGTACTGCTGAAGCGGTGAAACTCGCTACCATTGTACCGATTATTGAATATTCCCGCTTACACCTTACCTTTGATTATCCATCAATGCCAATCATTGAACCATATTTAAATGACACAAAAATAATTAGTCGAAACTTTACTAAAAACATTAGTTATATAATTGAATTACCAACTAGTGAGGTATCAAGATTAAAAACTATTTTAAACGAACTTACCCAAGGTAAGATTATTATTCATGAGGTTATAACGGAAGACTAACTATTTTTTCTTTGAATATCTTTGTTTAGTTGATTCTCCCCCACGGATATGTTTTACTTGTTGATTGTATTCAAATAATTCTTGGACTTGTTGATACAAACGAAAATCAATATCTTTTAGTCGTTCTGATAAATCTTTATGGACTGTACTTTTCGAACATCCAATCCGCTTGGCAACTTCGCGAACTGTACTTCTTTCCAAAAGTAAAAAACGAGCACCTAATAAGGTTCGTTCGCGGATTACTGAATCCATACCATCCCCTCCTAAAAATATCATATGAAGGCGGGGTCTTTTTTATTACCTTAGGACCTTATTAAATCAAACTGCTCATCTTTTTATGCGAAATCTGTTATAATAAGTAATGGTGAAAAAAATGAAATACTTTACAAAAGAAAAATATTATCACACTTTAAATAATTATCTAACCAATAAATATCATACTAAAGTTTTTAAAGTGTCGTTAAATGGAAACTTTACTTGCCCAAATCGAGATGGAACGATTAGCAGCCTTGGCTGTTTGTTTTGTTCTGAATCTGGAAGTGGCGATTTTGCTGGGGAGAAGACGGAAACATTAACAGAACAATTTCAAAATGTCCTAACAAGAATGAAAGAAAAATGGCCCGAAGGTAAATATATTGCCTACCTCCAAGCCAATACTAATACCTATGCTCCTCTAGACGAATTAAAAGAAAAGTATGAAGAAATTATCAAGATTGACCCAAATATAATTATCTTTAGTATTGCGACTAGACCCGATTGCTTAAGCGATGAAGTTATTGAATACTTGGCTGAACTTAATAAGCGAGTGGAAATATGGGTTGAACTTGGTTTTCAAACTTGCCACGAGCGATCAGCCAAATTCATTAATCGTGGTTATTCAAACGAAGTATTTGTTGAATCAGTTAACAAACTAAGAGCTCATAATCTGACAACCATTGTTCACATTATTAATGGGCTTCCTAATGAAACCAAAGAAATGATGATTGAAACAGCTAAATTCCTCAACAACCTAGATATTCAAGGAATCAAGATTCATATGTTGCATGTTATGAAAAACACTCCTTTAGGAGAGTTGTATATGAAAAAACCATTCAATCTATTAACTCGTGATGAATATGTTGATGTGGTTGTCAATCAGTTAGAACATCTCCGAAAAGAAATAGTTATTCATCGGGTAACTGGTGATGCACCAAAGGATCTACTAATTGAACCAACTTGGACTTTAAAGAAGTTTGTGGTACTAAATGAAATTGATAAGCTAATGCGGAAAGAGCATCGTTTTCAAGGTGATAAAGTATGTATCTAATTTTAGATTTTGTTCATAAATTGCTTTCAGAGACTGTACAACCTAGTGATGTTTGTGTTGATGCTACTTGTGGAAATGGTAATGATACCATTCATCTAGCAGGTCTCGTGGGTCCTGGTGGTAAAGTCTATGCCTTTGACATCCAAGAAGAAGCAATCAATCATACTAAAGCATTATGCAAAGAGTTTAAAAACATTATATATATATTAGATAGTCATGAATATATCAATAATTATATATCAGAACAAATAAAAGCTGTTGTCTTTAATTTAGGTTATTTACCAAAGGGGAATAAAGAAATAACTACTACTAGTTCTACTACTTTAAAGACTATCGAATCATTACTCCCTCGCGTTATTAGTGAGTCACTAATGATTATCATTGTGGTCTATCCCGGCCATCCTGAAGGAAAAAAAGAAAGTGAAACATTACAATCATTTTTAAGGGATCTTGACAAACATCAATACTTAATCACTAAATATGAAAACTTTAATCGGGATTTATCTCCCTATGTTTTAACCATATCTCAAACTAAAAGAAGGTAACGAGTACCTTCTTTTTTGGATATAAATGAAAAGAGATTCCTTAATTGTTAATAATATAAGACTAGAAAGGAAAGAAGGAATCTCTATCTATAGTAATATCAATCCTGCTAACTTTTACTTCTCATTCCATAAAAGTATTTGTTCTAAATTGTCGACATCCTCAAAGAGACTTCGATCAAGTGTCAGGCCAAAAGTTTTATATTGCATATCGTCAGTACCTATACTTGCATAATACATTTTAACAAAGATATATAGTGTATTATCTTTTAGGTATATGTATTCTAAGGTCTGACGATTCGAACCACTTCCAGTAACAATGGTATCAGTAATAACCAAGATGTGTTTTTCAAAATATTCTTCATTATAAATGGTAGTAATCCTATCTAAGATTTGTTCTTTATTATAAACGTACTTCCATCCATCGTTATCTTGGATCTCCTTTATGGCATTTTCAATATCTTCTACCTTTGTATATATGCCTTTAGGAAGATATCCAACATAATTCATAACAAAAGGAATTGGTTCTTGATTTTCAAATCCATAATATTTTGGATTGTGCATATATATCTTACTACTGAAATATTCTACTTTTCGCTCAATGCTAATAATTGATGAATACTTTTGTTTTAATTTATAAATGAATTCACTTACTTCTATGGTTTCTTGTTCTGGCTTTAAGACGATAGAAATATAAGGTGAAGTATTAAAATAAAAGATATCACTGTAGTCAAGTTTATTCAAACCTGATGCTTCAATGAAATCCTTATGACGTTCCATCATTGACTCATTATCATCATAATTAAATAAGATTCTATACCAGATAGCTGCTACTTCTCTATCATAATAGATAATCTTTTGAGTTTCTTCAAATTCTCCACTAGTTTTAAGTTCTATTTTTGAATCTTGATCGGGCATAATAAATGACAACTCCCAATAACTTGGGCTCCCTTCTTCTTCAATAACAGTTTGGGAACAGACAAATTCATCATTAACATACAAATGCACGTCAGCATTATCAATGATTGACATTTTAATGATTACCTTGTCACCTACATTATATTTTTCATTTAATTCTTCAAGGATTAACTCTTTAGCTCCTTCAACCTCCAATTGATATTCAATTAGATTTTTTTCTTTTCTGGTATATTTTCTATTATATTCACTTGGTGTCTGATCACAACCAACAAGAATAATAACAAATATAAATAAGATAAATGTCAAAACCCTTTTCATCATTTAGCCTCCTCTTATCTAAAATAATCCCTATATATTAATATATGAGCAATACTACAAAAAACTCCCTTCTAAGAGAGTTTTTTATCATAGTGTGTCTAGGGGTCTTTTCCCTCTTAGAAATTATTTCCTTCAATAATATTATACAATATAAAATTACGGAATTCAAGTGGATATATAAAAATGGTAGCCAAGAGGGCTACCATTATATTAAGAATTATTTTGTTTTGACAAAATAATCTCTTTACTTTTCATTAGTCTAATAATATTGCTACGTTCAGCATCTTCTAGTTTTTGCGTAATATAGCGAATTGTTTCTTGCATATCAGGAATCATGATATATTCGATCGCATTGACTCGGCGACGTGTCTTCTCAATTTCAAAAGCTAACATGTCGCAAGACTTTTCAATTTGAGCCAGTTCAATTAGCTTGGGAAGTAATTTTGATAAGGCAAGTACAGCTTGGTCTAATTCACTCGGTGTATAAGCAAAACCATAGGTTAAGTCAACCTTTTCTTGGTCTTTATAATCAACCGTTGGAACCTTGATGTTCATTATCGTTTTAGAACCAACACCGATATGAGCCGCATTGGCTGGAACCATTAACGCTTCCATAATTCCTTGATGACTCATCTGTAACTGAGCATTACCAAAATGAGAAAAGATCTTTTTAAGTTTAGTTTCTACTTCCATTCTAAGAGCACGATTGCGTTTAATGATGAGCATAAACTGACGAACTAATTCATCTTGTTTATCTTTAAGTAGTTTATGTCCTCTCGTTGCAATACTGAGTTGCTGTTTAAGTTTCGACAACTCCATTCGAGTTGGATTAACATTCATTATTGCCATTGTTATTCCTCTATAGGAAGATATTTTTCAATTTTGTCGAGACTAATACGTTTCAATTCACTCTTTGGTAAGATTGTTAGTAGTTGCCATCCAATGTCAAGGGTTTCTTCAATTGTTCTTCTAGTGTGGTAACCTTGAGTGACATATCTATTTTCAAATTCAACAGCAAACTCGCTATATTTTTTATCAACATCTGATAAAGCCGCATCACCTAAAATAGTTGCAAGCTCTTTAGCTTCAACTCCACGAGCGTACGCAGCAAACAATTGGTTCATTGTATCAGCGTGGTCTTCACGAGTTTTACCCTTACCAATCCCCTTGTCTTTCAAACGACTTAGAGATGGTAAAACGTTAATTGGTGGAGTAACACCTTTCATGAAGAGTTCACGTGATAAGATGATTTGACCTTCGGTAATGTATCCTGTTAAGTCAGGGATTGGGTGAGTTTTATCATCTTCTGGCATGGTCAAAATAGGAATTTGAGTAATTGAACCTTTTTTACCACGAACTCGTCCCGCACGTTCATAAAGAGAAGCAAGGTCGGTATACATGTAACCTGGATAACCACGGCGTCCTGGAACTTCTTTACGAGCAGCTGATACTTCACGTAGTGCTTCAGCATAATTGGTAATGTCAGTCATAATAACTAAGACGTGCATACCTAGTTCATATGCTAGATATTCAGCACAAGTAATCGCCATTCTTGGCGTGGCAATTCGTTCAATAGCAGGGTCATTAGCCAGGTTCATGAAAAGAACAGAACGTTCAATTGAACCTGACTTTTGGAAGTCTTTAATGAAAAAATCTGCTTCTTCAAAGGTAATACCCATTGCTGCAAAGACAACCGCAAACTTGTCATCAGTTCCACGAACCTGTGCTTGACGAGCAATTTGTGCCGCAAGTCTAGCATGTGGTAAACCTGATCCAGAAAAGATTGGTAGTTTTTGACCACGAACTAAGGTATTCAGACCATCAATGGCACTAATTCCAGTTTCAATAAATTCACTTGGATAGTCACGAGCAACCGGATTAATTGGTTCACCGTTAATATCAAGGGTTACATCTGGAATAATTTCGCCACCACCATCGATTGGACGACCCATTCCATCAAATACTCGTCCAAGAATATCAGGTGAAAGTTTTAATTGAATTCCGTGACCTAAGAATCTTACCTTAGCATCACTAATTCTTAAACCTTGGGAACTATCAAATAATTGAACCAAGGCTTTATCTTCATTTATTTCAAGAACTTTACCAATTCGTTCTTCACCATTGGCTTGTTTGATTCTTACTAATTCATCATATTTAACATTTTCAACATGATCAACTAGCATCAAGGGACCAACTACTTCACGAATTGTCTTATATTCTTTAGACATATAGTTCATCCCCTTTCATCAGTTCTTCAAATTCATTATTTAATTCGTCAAATATCTTTTCGGCTTCTTGATTGAAATCATCTTCTTTGATATATTTCATACGACCGATTTTTTCTAAAACATTCATGCTAGTAATTTTATTGAAACTAACATTTTCTTTTAATGCTTTTTGACCAAGGTGATACCAAGTTAAGATCATCTTTAAGATTCCATATTGCTTATTTAATGAAGAATAAGTATCAACATCATCAAAAGCATTTTGATGTAAGAAGTCTTCTCTAATACTGCGAGCACACTCTAAAGTTAAGCGGTCATGGAATTCAAGTGAGTCAACCCCAACAAGGCGAACGATTTCTTCTAGTTTAGCTTCTTCTTGAAGAATACTAGCAGTTTCTTGAACTTGTTTTGACCAATCTTTCTTAACATTATTATCATAGTATTCTTTTAAGACATCTTCATAAAGTGAATAACTCTTGAGCCAATCAATGGCTGGGAAGTGTCGGCTATAGGCTAGGCTAGCACTTAAGCCCCAGAATACTTTAACAATTCGAAGGGTAGCTTGTGCTACTGGTTCAGAGATGTCTCCTCCCGGAGGAGAAACAGCACCGATTGCACTAATAGCACCAGTACGGTCAGTGCTACCTAAGCATTTAACTAAACCAGCTCGTTCATAGAATTCAGCAAGTCTAGATGATAGGTAAGCTGGATAGCCTTCTTCACCCGGCATTTCTTCTAGTCGTCCAGACATTTCACGAAGTGCTTCAGCCCAACGAGAAGTAGAGTCAGCCATTAGAGCTACTTTATAACCCATATCACGATAATACTCTGCAATCGTAATACCAGTATAGATCGATGCTTCACGCGCCGCAACTGGCATGTTGGAAGTATTCGCAATCAACACAGTTCTTTTCATTAAGTTTTGACCAGTTTTCGGGTCATAGAGATTTGGGAACTCCATTAAAACGTCAGTCATTTCGTTTCCACGTTCACCACAACCAATATAAACAATAATATCAGCATCAGCCCATTTTGCAAGTTGGTGTTGAACTACTGTCTTTCCTGATCCAAACGGACCTGGAATCGAAGCAATACCACCAATTGCGATTGGGAATAGAGTGTCAATTACTCTTTGTCCAGTTACCATTGGTTCATATGGCGCAATCTTTTGATTGTAAGGGCGTGGACGACGAACTGGCCATTTTTGTAACATTTGAACATCATGTTCATTGCCATTGTCATCTTTAATTTTACATATTACATCAGTAATGGTTGCTTCACCATCATAGATGTAAGTTACGGTTCCTTTTAAAGTAGGATTTAACATTACCTTGTGTAGAACTGCTGGGGTTTCTTGAACATGTCCAATAACATCCCCACCAACTATATAATCTCCTACTTTAACCACGCTTTTATAATTCCATTTTCTGTTTCGGTCTAATTTAGGAACGTCTACTCCAAGGGGAATTCGATCACCTGTTTGATCATAAATAACATCAAGCGGGCGTTGAATTCCATCAAAGATTCCTTCGATTAATCCTGGTGCTAGTTCGACCGATAATGGTTCATTTGTATAATATACTGGCTCACCTGGCCCAAGACCAGCAGTTTCTTCATAAACTTGGATTGAAGCCAGATCGCCCCTTAGTTCAATAACTTCACCAATAAGGCGCTTATCACTAACACGGACGACATCATACATTTGAACGTCTTTCATATTTTTTGCAACAATTAAAGGTCCTGCAACCTTTGATATGATGCCTACATTCTTTTCTGTATTATTCATCGCTACCATCCTTTCTAAAAAATATCAATACCGATGGCTTTTTCAACATTACTTTTAATCTTCTTCATTCCTATTCCCATGTTTTCCTCACTAGTTGGAATCGGTATGATAATTGGAAAAGGTGACGACTTATACTTTTCTAAAGTTTCATCTAAGTCTTGATATAAGTTTTCTGATAAATAGATAATCTTACACTTTTGGTTAACCAAGTTAAAGATAATTCTATCGACTTCTTCTGCACTTTTGGCTTTAAAAGTCCTGATGCCAATCGCATTAAAGATTGTAATATCATCTTGGTCACCAATGGCAGCCATATCAATTATATCAACTTTTGGTTCCATAAGACATCACACCTTTCTAATATTCTAGTAGCATCGAAGCATTAAGATAAGGATTTGCATATATGTAACGTATATTCTTGGCTTCAGCTTGCTTTTTAAGGTAGTAATAAATCATCGGTCCAATACTAAAGGAATCAAAACGAAACTCTTTCATAATATTGAGCATTAATTGATCTAAGTAGCGCTCAAGGCTATTTAAATCATGTGTATCAAAATATTTCTTTAATCCTTTCGTTATTTCTCCTTCATAATCATTATTAAATGCTTTTAGAATGTTATCAACGGATTTATCGTAAATCTCCACAAACAAGGCTTGGGGAAGTTTTCCACCATCGATAAACATTTCTAAAAACTCATCAACCGTCCATTTTAAATTAAGAGAACGAATAAAGGTTTTCACATTAGCGAAATCAACAAAGGTTTGATAGTAAGTTTTTAAGGCCGCATTTGGATGTTTCTTTAAGCGCAAAAAGAGATACTTAAAAACACAATTATCAATAATGGCACTAATAACTCGCGGGTTTCGTTTACCTTCGATTTGTCCATTAATCTCTTTAAACAAGGTTACTTGTGACTTGTCTAAATCAGAGAAGTCATTTTCAAGGATCGCTTTTTTCAAACTATCCAGTGGTATTACTCCTGAATCAACTAAGATATCTTCTCGATATAATTCGAAGATCTTCATTTTATATAAAGATTTGATATTTAAGTTATCACTTGCGACGAAAAACAAATCAGAATATTTTGTTTCCGGCGCAATATCTTCAATCAACTCTTTAGTTTTCTTAAGTTCTTGATTGATTAACCCTTCTAAATTATTTGTATGTTTTTCCCCATAGCCTAAGTCAGCTAAAGACTTAATTACTTCTTGAGGTTGTTTTTGTAAGAGTTTTGATAACTTATTTTTATCTAAAATCTTTTCTTCAATAGCAGCAATCGTGCCGTTTGCGTAAGGATAATTCATCTTACTCACCATCAAATAAGATCTTAGCTACTTCAGTTTCATAGTAGTCGGCAGCATTGCTGATAATACTTTGATATGAATGATCGATATCAAAGTTCTCACCAATAACAATAAAACCACCATCAATATCCAAAGCATCAGGCGATAATCTTAATTGATAAGTATCGGAAATACGATCTATAATGTAATAATTATCAACCTTTTTTCCACTAGAAAAGATTCGTAAGAAGCGATCAAAATCACTTTTTGCAACCTTAATTACTTCATTGCCTGTAAGACCATCATTTTTAATGAGATTGATTACTAATTTCTTAAATGATTCATTATTTAACTTCTTCAACTCCTCTAGCGCTGCTTGAAAAGTTTCCTTGATGATTTCTTTTTTTCTTAGTAAAGAACGGCCCCGAGCTTGTTGTTCAATTTGGGTTGATCTTGTTATAATTCTTTCTTCGCTCGCCCTTTCTGCTTTACTAATCATCTGAGCAATTTCTTCTTGTACTTCTTGTAACGTTGTTTCTTCTAACTCTCTTGCTCTTTCTTGTCCAATACGATTGATTTCTAATGCATCTTGAGCACCTTTGTTCTCAATCTTTTCGTATATTGAACTTTTACTCAATTTGATCACTCATTTCTATTAATTCGGATTATATACCAAATATTAATAAGATACTAATTAATAAGGCTAAAATTGCGTATGTTTCAACCATTGCGGTTAGGGTCATACCTCTTGCAGAAGCCTCAGGTTGTTTTGCAGTCATGTGGATTGAACTTACTGCTACTTGACCTTGTAAAATTGCTGATAAAAAGCCGTTAATTGCAATTGGCATACAAGCGATAAAATATGCCCAACCAGTTTCAGTTGTAAGCGCAGCAACATCGCCACCTAATAATCCTATTTTAAAGACAACAATAAATGCTGCCAAGAAACCATAGATACCTTGAGTACCAGGTAAAATTTGTAATAGTAATACTTTACCGAATAATTCTGGTTTTTCACTTAAAACACCAGCAGCTGCACGTCCAGCTGACTTAACAGCGATAGCTGAACCTAATCCAGCGATAATAGTAGCAAGTGCTGCTCCAACAATTGCAATAATTAATCCTAAACTCATTTTAAATAAACCTCCTAGTTTTTTTAATATTTTTTATTAATTTGTTTGTGTTAAACTTGATGTTTTTACTTCATCAATGTATTTTAATTTTAGTGATAGTGGTTTAAATTCATATCCACCACCATCATAGAATTTTCCAAAGAACTCGACATATTGAAGCCGGCTGTCATGAACATATGCTGATAATAATCCCATCGCAATATTAAAGACATGTCCAACAACAAAGATAACTGCTGCCAGGATAAATCCAATGACAGATCCTGCAACCATTCCAGCCAACATATTCATTACCATACCAATAACAGCGGTTGATAATGCTAGGGCGAGTATACGGGAGTATGATAAGATATCACTCATGTAATTGGCAATATCATATAGACCTAAAATTCCACCAGTAATCTTGCCAAAAAGATTTTTCTTATGGCGGCCAGCCGTTAGGACAACTGTTACCGCTCCAACTATAACCATAATCATACCAATTGTTTTAGTTGGCGGCAAGACAAATAGACAAATACCAGCTAAGATTAAAATCCAACTAACTTGATCAGCAAAAATCGCAAAATACTCTTTATCAACAAAATTGCGAGCTGCCTTCATAATTAATCCAGAAATAATATGTAAAACACCGATAGCTAGTGATAATATTAACATACTAAGTGGATCATCCATTGGCGCAATCAAAGCAAAGCCCCAATTGTTTTTACCGAAGAGTCGACCTATTAAGTTAACCGGATCATATCCGAAGAAACTTCCAAAAAGGATTCCCCAGATGATGGTAGTAATTCCTGAATAATAAAAGATTTTAATTATTCTTAATGTTCCACCCTTTGGTTTCTTGTACTTAATGAACAAGTGGGAGGCAATCATCATCAATAATCCATAACCGGAATCACCCATCATAATACCAAATAAGATCCAATACCAAATTGACATAATTGGATTAGGGTCAACTTCATTAGGATTCGGTTTGGAAAACATATCGGTAATTACTTCAAATGAAGCGGTAAAATCATTGTTTTTAGTTACCGTTGGTGGTATCTCTTCTGGACTTGGATCAGTTATAGCCAAATCGTAAACATCAGTGGCTTCTTTAATAGCTTCATTTAATTGGTCTACCTCATCACTACGAACCCAACCTTCGATGTAACAAGTAGCATAGGTAGTAATGTTACTAACCTTTGCTTCTACAAGTTCTAATTGAGAATTAAGTTGGTCATTTAATACTAGTAACTCTTCGATATTAGAAGCCAATTCCTTTAGATTTTCTTCCAATCTCTCAATTTCTTGTTTGTTATTTTGAAGTAAGGTTTCCTTTTCAAAAATCAAATCTTTGGCATAGGCATCTACAGTAGGTAATTGATATTCTTCAAAACCTAAATTTTTGAGTTCATTTAGTAAAGTTTCATCATCTTGATAGTACACCGCATATAAAATCGCTAGTGAATAATCCTTTTGTCCCACGACAGTCATATCGCCGTTTTGGCTTTCTATTGCTTTTTCAACTTCTGACAATTTTCTAGCTTCAATAAAACCAATATGTAGTTTTGCATATCGGGGTGATGAAAGATCAGATAATTTAATATCTAGTCCTTTCCAAGGTGCAAGGGCATCTAATTCTTCTTGTATGCTTTGATTGTTGTTCTGTAATCGAAGAATAGTATCATTAATTCGTTCTGTTTCTTCAAGATATTTTTGCCGCCTTGGATCTTCTTGAATAAACTCTTCATAATTAACGATTATTTCATTATTCTTTTCTTCACGATACTTTTCGAGATTAGCAATTGACTTTTCAATACGATTGAGAACTTGTCCATCAATCGCTTGATGATCTTCATTGTCCGCAGTTTTAATCAACATTAAAACACTATGTTTTTGTAAAGATTGTAAGAGTCGCTCTTGGTCTTCTTTTAAGACTACCAGATGAGCTTTTTTCATCGGGACTATCATACTTCAATTATCCTCTCTAAAATAAAATCAACCGCTACTTTCATTCGCTTTTCGGCAAGGGCAGCTACTTTTTGATCTTCTTGTTCAAATTTTTGATTGATTTCACGTTCGACATCAATTAGCTTTTGATCACAATCCTTCGCAATTTGTTGAACCTTTTCTTCAGCCTCTGCATACATCTTGCTTGCCAGTTCGGAAGTTCGTCTCTTAGTTTCTTCCAGTAACGCTTCTACATTTTTTGTGGCTTCTTGTCTTAACTCTTCTGCTTTTGCTTCAGCAGCTTGGATTGATTCTAATATTGTCATTTTTTCACCACCTTTTGAAAAAACTATTATATTATAATATATATAATATTATACAACATATTGTCTTTTTTTACTACAAAACCAATAAAGAAAAACGGATAAACAAAAAACACCAATTTTATCAATTGATGTTTTAGTTAATCATTATATGTCAGTTGTTTTTTTACCAATTGTTTTTTCTGGATTTAAATGTTTACCACTTTTAACTATTTTAAAGTAAACATGATTTCCGGCTTCTTTGTCAATTTCTGAATGTCCACTTACACCAATTTTTGATCCTTGAGAAACGTCCGCTCCCACACTTACGGTTACCTCAGATAGTGCGTAATAATATGTTTTTAGATTATCTTTATGTTCGATAACAACATATTTACCGTACAATGGACTTTCCTTAATTTCAACTACTTTTCCGCTTAACGAAGCAAGAACATCAAATGGCTCATCATTTTTACAAGAAAATGAAGTTCCTAGGCTTGTACGATAAGTGTTACCATACTTAATTAGCCCTTTTAATTGGTTTTCTTGACTTTCGTTTTTATCGTAGAATTTACGGACGATCTTGTAGTCAAGATCAGCAAAAGGTAATTTAATCTCTTCTACAGCCTCGACATCGGTTGGGTCTTCACCAGGTGGATCAATCGGCGGTTTAGGAGTTTCTCTAATTGATGTCGAAACAACTAAAGCAACTACTAAAAGCGCTAAAATACCAACAAAGAAAAAGAATTGAAATTTATTTTGGCCAATTTTTTTAATCCATTCCTTCACTGTATCACCTCGTGAATATTATGGACGCTTTAAAAATAATTATACTAGCCAAAAATATTTTTTTATGCTAACTTGTAAATTTCTTCCAAGAATTTTACTATTGCACTAGCGAATAAATAACTTAAAATTATTGAAAAAACAACGTAGAAAACTCGAATTTGATTGACTCTTCCTTGTTTAAATAATTGATGAAAATTTGATTCAAGCAAAATTTTTAAATTGACAATTAACATCCCCAAGAAAAGAATAAGATAAACGACACTAAAGGTTCTTTCCATACTTCACCTCTTTGTTATTTAGTTCCAAATAAACGGTCGCCACAATCTCCTAGTCCAGGAACAATATATCCTTTTTCATTTAATTTTTCATCAAGAGCTGCTAGAAAAATCGAAACATCTGGATGAGCCTCTACTACACGGTTGACGCCTTCCGGCGCTCCTACTAATCCCACATAAATAATATCCTTAGCACCAGTCGCTTTTACTAAATCAATAGCTTTGATTAAACTGCCACCAGTTGCAAGCATTGGGTCAACAATCATTACCGTTGACTTACTAATGATATCAGGAAATTTTGCATAATAAGTATGAATTTCTAAAGTTTCTTCATCCCGATATAAACCGACATGTCCCACTTTTGCTGTAGGAATTAGGTTCATTATTCCTTCAATCATCCCCAATCCTGCTCTTAAAATTGGTACCAAAACGACATCATTAGCTAATTGTTTAGTCCTCGCGATCGCTATTGGTGTTTTTACTTCCACTTCTATCGTTTTTAAATCACGAGTTACCTCATAAGCCATTAAGCCGCCAATTTCGGAAACTGTTTGTCTAAAATCTTTCGTATTAGTATTTTCATTTCTAATCAACGATAATTTGTGATGGATTAATGGATGATTAAATATCACAACCTTGCCACTCATAATGTTTCCTCCTCTATTACTTTTATATTTGCGATTATTATAACATAAAACCATCAAAGTTTTAAAAAATTTAATTGGTTAATTTTATTTTCTCCCGTTATTTTAAACATATTTAAAAATAATTTTTAAAATAAATAGGGTCTAAACTATTATGTTTAAACCCTTTTAGATATATCAGTTATTTAATTGATATTTCATAATCATTGCTTTATCAAACTCGGTCATTCGCACAGGTTCTTCCCCAATGAAGACATGACGATTATTGATTGGTTTAAAACCTAAACTAATAAACACTTCTTGAATTTCATCTTTTAGTGCAATTGCAATTAATTCTTTGAGATTTATCTTTGATGCGTTTTTAACAACATCATTAAATAATTCTTTAATAATTTCATCACCTATGGTTTTTTGAAAAATAAAATAACGAATCAAACCTCTTTTTTCAAAAACCTCAAAAGATAGGATTCCAAAGATTTTATCTTCGTCAATTATCACTGATGCATTTTCAATAACCTTTTCATCTATTTCTCTGATACTCGGTATTCTCATTAAAAATTCTTTTACTTTTGGAAGTAGTTCTTTGTTAATTCTTAATATTTCCACCTTATCGCCTCATCTTATTATATGTTTTAAGATAGGCGCTATTGACTACTTTTTAATGAACTTTTCATAAAAGTATGATTTATACTTGATATTATGATCTTCATCCTCAAACGATACCCCAAAAAACTCCGGATAGAGAACCGTCCACCAATTTTGACCTTTACCATTTCCAATAGTGATTAGCAAAGTTAGATACTCACCCGCCGGTAAGAACTTCTCATTATAAGATTGAGCTCGATAGGCACAAACCTTATATTCAACTTTAATTTTCTTTTTCAGCTGTTCATCATCAATGGACTTAAACAAATCATCTCTAATTTCTTTAACACTTGGTTTTTGGGGGTGTTTTTTCAAGATAGGGACCAAGATATTTTTAAGATAGTATTTTTCTGCTTGATCTTCCTTACTATTAGAATTTGCGAGAATCCGCACGCGAATTTCACTGCTATTATTTATATCATTATTTTTTATTAAACTAGTTATTAGTATAACCACACCTATTATTAGAAGTACTTTCATTCCTTTCATAAAAAAACACCACCAGATATATTGTGGTAGTGTTTGGTAATATTATACATTTAATTTGAAATCACCTTGACGAATTACTTTAATTTCATCAGCAGTAGCATCAATAACGGTTGATGGTACTTTTGACAGCTCACATTCATCAATAATTAAATAATCAATATCTGATGCAAACTGACTGCGAATTTCTTCTAGATTATTTAATGTTTCCTGGCCACTAACATTAATGCTAGTTGTTGCCAAATTACCGAGATGGTTTAAAACCTTTAAGGCTATTTCACTATTAGGTATTCTAAAACCAACTGACGGTAGGTTTGCTGTGATAAGATCACTTACTCCAGCCTTTTTATTAAACACAATCGTCACTGCTCCTGGCCATAATTTATCCATAAGTTCTAGCACGTGGGGATTTTTTACTTCCACAAAAGGAATGACACTTTCAACTTTAGGAGACAAAATGGCAAGTGGTTTATCTTTGGTTCGATGTTTCATCGCAAAGATTCTTTCAATTGCCTCATCATCAAAAATGCTCGCTCCCACACCATAAACAGTGTCAGTTGGAAAAGCAATGACTTTATTTCTAAGCATCAAGGGATCTATTTTTAAAAACTCTTCACAAGTTAACTCTATCATTTCTCCACCATTATTTTTCTTAATTCTTCATTTAACTCTTCTTCACTTATTTCTCCATATTCATAGAGTTTAAATAAATGATTTAGATAAGACTCCTTATCAAGGATTTCTGTTTTTTCTTCTGGTTTGGCATCCAATTCATAGTCATCAAAATTATCATAGGTATCACTATAATCGAAGAGGTCATCATCATCAAAAGTTGCATCAATGATGTTATCATCATAATTAATGATTGGCGGTTCAGAATCAACATCCCACCAACTTTGATACCTAATATTTTTGTTTTTCTTAAACGCAGCAATATAAACGATAATTGCTCCAAAAATCACAATCAAGATCACACTAATGAGTTGAATTAGTGATTGGGGCTTTAAGGATTGGGAAAGTCTTTGAGTTTCTAGTTCGTTTTTCCCTAAGCCATAAAAAACATCTGACTCTGCCACTCCATTAGTCGTAAAACTTTCTTTATAAATTTTTTGATCACTGATGGTATCCGTAATCGATAATTCATAAGTAGTCTTATTTTTTAATTTCAATTTAGGATAACTAGCAATATGGTCATCAAATTCGATTCGATACTCAATATTTTTAGCCTCAAGGTAAACTCTCATCGGTGTATTAGTTTTATTATTGATAAAAATACCATAATAGGTGTTTTTATCAATAACTCCTGTAACCACCATGACTTCATAATCTTTTTTATTTGCTACTAAAAGATAACCGTATGAATCATAGTTTTCAAACACAAGGTTATGAAAACTTTCCATAGAACTAGGAGTTGTATTAGTTGATGCAATTGGAAGTATTAATGATAGTAATAATAAGCAATATTTAATCATCTTTATCATCATTAACAATAATCATAATTCGATCTTTCCCAAACATGTCTTGAATTACCCGGGCCTTTCCTTGTGGGAAATACTTCGCAGCTATTGTTAACATCTCCTTCTTTTGTGAATAACTATGTTCAAAAGCAATGATATTTTTTGGTTTTAATATCTTATGAGCATTGGCTAATATTTGCTCGTAGAAATATAATCCCGTCTCTCCACCAAATAAAGCAATGTGTGGTTCATTGTCCTTGACAATAGATTGAACCTCTTCTTTCTTTGGAATATATGGCGGATTAGAAACTAAAATATCAAATTTAAGCTCACGTACAATTAGTGGTTGCAATAAATCACCAGCAATAAACTCAACCTCTGCTCCTAGCTTTTGAGCATTTTTCTTTGCTACCACAAGGGCGGGTTGAGAAATATCGGTTGCATAAACCTTCATCAACGGTTCTTCTTTAGCAAGGGTAATGGCGATTGCTCCAGAACCAGTACCGATATCGACAACGGTAACTTCTTCACCACTAAAATAATGATCATATTCTGCCAAAACATAACTAACTAATTCTTCTGTTTCCGGGCGGGGAATAAGCACATTTTCATCAACATCGAAGGGATAACCAAAAAAATAACTATATCCTAAGATATATTGAACAGGAATATTGTCCACTAAATAACGATTAATGGCTTCTTGAATTATGGTCTCTTTTTCTTCACCAATTTCTTCATCATAGGCACTATAAAACTCCGCCCCATTTAGTCCGGACAATTCTAAAGTTAATATTTTGATAGCTTCCTTTTCTTTTCCTAGAAGTTCTGCTCTTTTGGATTCGATATTGATTAGTGTGCGATAAGTCATTCTCTACCCTCTTAAAATATATTTTCTTTATTTTGCTCATTTGGCATAAAACTTGATGAACGGAACACGATAACTCATCAGCTAACTGATAGATTTTATTGTTATTCCCGAGTAAATTAAAGCAAGAATTATAATTTACTTCATCATTTACTAATAGAAATGAATGGTTCATACAAGTCCTAGCAATCTGTTTAAACTCATTATTTTTATATTTCCATGAAATATTACTAATACCTTGCAACAATCCTTCATTATAACCAATCGGCAAAACTGCCACTTTAACCTTTTCTGGAGCTTGGTAGGTCATATCATAACCTAGATATTCGCCAGGCTCTAGAGTTAGTAAATTAATTGGTTTAGCATATAGGTAACATACGGGTTTTAGCCCTTTAATGTTAGTATTGTATCCATAGAGCGCAATCCCAATACGAACATAATTTCCAACCAATGGCTTAGCTAGGGACGCTGAATTAGCGCTATGAATCATTTTAAAAGGATACAAATCAATAAACCGTTTAAATTGTTCTACTTGATAAGTATAATACTGATATTCATCAGCAGAACTTGCAAAATGAGTATATATTCCATCTATGATAAGACAATCATTTAATGATAATATTTGAATAATGGATTCTACTTCACTAGTCGTTTTCAAGCCCATTCGATTCATACCAGTATCAATGGCGATATGAACGAAATGTTTCGTCTTTAATATACTTAAATTATGGGCATCTTGGGTATTATTAACGGAAAAAATTACTTGTAAAAATTGATCGAATTCTTCAAGTTCTTCTACCTTTAAACTAGATAATATTAAGATAAAAACATCCTTTAATGCATTATCTTGGAGTAAAACTTTAGCTTCTTTAGCATTATTCACCACTAAATAGTTAACGCCCGACTTTACTAAAGTACGGGCAATTATTTTTACCCCTAAACCATAAGCATCACTTTTGACTATCGCCATTATCGATGTTTTAGTCTTCTTTTTAATCACATTAATATTATTGATTAAATGATTCATGTTGATAATCATTTGGGGATTACTCACCTAATCACCTCAATACTTCTTTTTATATTATAATCGTATTATTTATCAATTATTAATATAACAAGAAGTTAAGGCTTTGGTTTATTTAGTTTTGTTTGGTTAATTGTTGTTGTTGCTCGTATGCATGTAAGGCATCAATGATTGGATCAAGTTTGCCTTCCATTACTCGATCAAGTTGTTGAATGGTAAATCCAATACGATGGTCAGTAACGCGATTTTGTGGATAATTGTATGTTCTAATTTTCTCACTACGGTCACCACGACCAATCTTTGATAAGCGTTCCATTCCTTCTTTTTCGTTTTTTTCTTCTTCCATTTTTTCATACAAACGGGCATATAGAACTTTTAAAGCATTGGCTTTATTCTCATGTTGGCTTTTCCCGTCTTGACAAGAAACAACGATACCAGTTGGAATATGCGTTACCCGCACAGCTGACTTGGTTGTATTAACACTTTGACCACCATGACCAGATGCACAGAAAGTATCAACACGAACATCATTCATATCTAAATTTACTTCTAATTGATCAGCTTCTGGCATAACTAGAACGGTTGCGGTGGAAGTATGAATACGACCTTGTGATTCAGTAGCTGGGACTCTTTGAACCCGGTGTGAACCCGATTCATATTTCAAAAATGAATAAACTGAATCCCCAGAAATCATAAATTGAACTTGGCTATAGCCACCAACTTCACTTGGTTCTAAGTCCATGATTTCTACTTTCCAACCTTTTTGTTCTGCATATTTCAAATACATCCTGAATAAGTCACCAGCAAATATATTAGCTTCATCGCCACCAGCAGCTCCCCTAATTTCAATAATAACGTTCTTTTCATCATTAGGGTCCTTTGGTATTAACAAGATTTTTAATTCTTCTTCGAGAACCTCAATCTTATTTTCTGCTTCTTCTAATTCAATACTAGCAAATTCACTTATTTCTGGATCTTTATCATTTTTCAATTCTTTTAAATCATTGATTGATGATAACACCTTTTTGTATTCTTGATATTTCATTACAGTTGTTGCTATTGAACCTTGCTCTTTAGAAAGTTCAGTCATCTTTTTAATATCTTTTACAATATCAGGGTCTGACAACATTTCATTTATTTGGTTATATCTTTTTTCAATAGCATCTAGTCTATCTCTCATAATATCACTCCTAAAACTGTAATATTATATCATATTATATGAATAATTGCAATTTGTTTGACTATCGATGGTGTGACTATCGATAGTTTCACTATGGATAGTTTGATTAACATTAAGCAGATGTTTTCTTAGTGCTTGGTCGTTTAACCCGCATTTCTTTAAAGCGACATTCATCACCATAGAAGATATATTCGATATTGCTTAAAGCCCCTTGACGGTTTTTAGCGATAAGTAAGTCAATACGACGGCTTTGACCTTCTCCATCGTTATCAACTTCAACTTCAGTAGTATCAATACTTTCACTGACTTCTTTAACATCAGAGTGTGGGTATAAGAACATAACGATATCGGCATCTTGTTCAATACTTCCAGATTCTCTTAAGTCAGAAAGAACTGGTCGCTTATCACTACGAGTTTCTACTAGACGAGAAAGTTGGGATAAAGCAACAATTGGAACATCTAATTCTTTAGCCAACAGTTTTAGATTTCGTGATATTTCCGATACTTCCTCTTGACGATTTCCTCTTTTACCGGAAACATTGATTAATTGTAAATAGTCAATAACTACGGCATCAAGCTGATCTGCTTGTTTTAATTTACGGCATTTTGCTCGAATATCATTAATATCACTGGAACTTGTTTCATCAAAATACATATTTAATTTCATCAAATCTTGACGGGCATGTCCCAGGCGAATCAACTCTTTAGAATTCAAGAAACCATTTCTAATATTAGATAACTTTAAATATGCCTTGGCACTAAAGAGCCTCATGACTAGTTGTTCAATACTCATTTCCAGTGAGAAGAAAGCAACGTGGGCGTTATTCTTTTCACTGATGTTAGTAGCTAAATTCAGTGAGAAAGTTGATTTACCAACCGACGGTCTGGCTGCTAAGATGATAAGGTCACCTTTTTGAAGACCAAGAGTGGCTTTATCTAAACGCGGAAAACCCGTGGCTAGACCAGTGATTTCATTTTTATTACCGACATATTTTTCAATTTGGTCATAAACTACGGTTGCTGCTTTTTCAATAGTTAGGAAATCACTAGTTTTTCTTTTCTTAATAATATCTTGTAGTTTATCTTCGGTCTTATCAAGAATTGTGTTGAAATCATATTTATTAGTTAAGATATCTTCTGATAATTCTTTAAAGTTTTTTAATAGTTCTCTTTCAACTGCCTTTTCTTTTACCGTGTCAATATACAGATAAGTTGTAGCAGTTGAAGGTACCGTATCAACTAGTTCAACGATGTAGCCTCTCACATCAAAGGTGTGAGCGACTTTCATTCGATCTAATTCTTCAATGATAGTTAGGGCTTCAATTGGTTGCTGATTCTTAAATAGTGTCAGCATTGCTTGATAAATATTACGATTTTGAGGATTATAAAAATCATCCTCATTCAGTTTTCCCATTACAGCATTCATTAAATCAGGTTCAATAATAATACTGCCTAAAACATACATCTCAGCATCATTATTATATGGAACCCCACGTGTACTATTCATAGACCTCACCTATACCTTTTCAATGACAAATAGTGTTATTTGAGCTTGCACATCCTTGTGTAATTGAATTGGAATGATATGTGTACCTAAGGTTGTAATATTATCATCATAGAGGATCTTGCGTTTATCAAGTGCAACACCAGTTTCTTTTTCAAAAGCATCAACAACTTGTTTCATACTAACAGATCCAAATAACTTTCCACTACTACCTGTTCTTACTCTAATCTTCAATGGAGTTTTTTCAATTAGCTCTTTTAATTCTTTCATTTCAGCTAAATGTTTCATCTCTAATTCTAATTCTTTTTGTTTTTCTATTTCCAAGACACGTAAGTTTTCTGGAGTTGCTAAAATGGCTAGATTTGTGCGGATGAGATGATTACCATATCCGATTGATATATCAATGACATCACCCTTTTTGCCTCTTCCTTTTACTTCTTTAGTTAAAATAACTTTCATAGCTTCCTCCTTATTAATAAGTTCATCAATTAATGCTTTTAATTGATAGATAATTTCTTCAACAGATTCACCTTTAATTTGGGCAGCTGCATTATTCAAATGACCACCGCCACCGAGTTTTTCCATTATTAATTGGACATTTACTTTTCCAAGACTACGGGCACTGACACCAATCAGATTCTTATCGATAAAGCCGATGGCAAACCCCGCATCAATTCCATCAATTGAAATAATTTGATCGGATATTTTAGCAAGTAAGTCACGTTGATAAATGATATTATCAAGGCTTGCTGCAATACCAATTCGACCTTCATAAATTTCTAGATTATTGATGAAATCATTTTGAACAATTCTTTCGCTAATGTCTTCTCGTAAATATTTCTTTACCTCTTGCATTTGAGCGCCATAACTTTGTAAAATGGCTGCCACCGCAAACGTCTTGGCGGTTGTTCGGTAAATAAAACTGTTCGTATCAACTACCATACCTAGTAACATCCAGTTGGCCTCTAAAGCATTTAAATTCACTTCTACTGGAAGGAATTCAAACAAACCAACTACTAACTCCACACTTGATGATGCATAAGTTTGAGCATAGTGGAAGACGTTACTACTGACAACATCAATTCCTTTCCGGTGATGGTCTATAATCCCAATCCGTTTGGCTTTTTTAAGAAGTTTTGGCTCAACCAGTAAAGCTTCACTTTGGGTATCAACTACCATCAAGAGACTCTCATCATTCAGCAGATGATATGCTTCACTAGTTGTGACAAAAGCATCTAGCAGTAGAATATATTCTTTGACAATAACATCATAAATCTTTTCCACGGTTAAGTCGATACTATTGGTATCAAGTACTATATAAGCATCTTTCCCGAGGGCTTTGGCGATCTTGTAAATTCCAAGTGACGCCGCAAACCCATCAGCATCAACAACCTTATGTGACATAATCACAACATTAGATGATTTGTTAATGTTTGATACTAACTCTTCACTCATTAGGCGAGTTGCAACTTTAGACTCTTTTACTTTAGCATCGGTTTTGGCACCAAAGAAAGTGACATCGCCTTTTACATTGACAACTACTTGGTCACCACCACGGCTTAGAGCCAGTTCTAACTGGTCATTCGCTATTTCTGATAATTCATTGATGTTGATATCATCACAAGCAAATCCCATACTTAAGGTAACTCGTGCAATGTCATTATTTAGGTTTAATGTTTTCATTTCATCTAATATGGTGAAATTAGAATCACAGACGGCAACCAACTGTGAGTAGTCCATAATCACTAAATAACGACTCTCACTAAAGGCACGAACATAGATTCCATAACCTTCAGCCCACTTAGCAATTACCCCAATGATCTTTCCTAAGTTTTCTGCCCGTTCTTGAACGTCAAAATCAGCCAACGAATCTTCTAAGTTATCAATATTGATATATCCGATAGTAGTTAGACGATTTTGATATTTCTTCTCAATCATCACATTTTTCGTAATATCAGTAAAATAAATGACATTGTGTTCCGGAGTAAACTTGACATCAAAGATGTTCCCATAAATAGATGCTTGAAAATTAGTCTTGCGATCTTTTAAATCAGCATATAATTCCGCATTAATATTTTTTAGATTAACGCTTGCTAGCGGACTCATAAAGATCTCTTTAGCATACTTATTGGACCATTCAACTTCAAACTTATTGTTGATAACAACAATACCAATTGGAAGTTCATTGAAAGCTGATTCTCCGGCTTTTTTAACCCGATAGGTAATAGAGTTCCACATGTCTAAACGGTTTTTTAAAATAGCTTGCTTTCTTATTTCTTGTCTTTGAATAAAAAGACCAACAATACTGGTGAGGGCAACTGAAGCGATCGCAACTGAAACAATCGTAATGATTGGATCTTCACGATAAAAATAGTAACCAACAACTAGGGCAGCTATTGCAATGATAAAACCGATTAACTGGATATATGGTATTTTCACTTTCATAATAATCACCTATTCTCTATTAATTATAACACTTAATGTCATTTTTTACTAGAAAAAAAGAAAAATTGTAAATTTGTCTTATTTAATAGTTTATCACAAATCTTTCTTTGACAATATTTTTATATCTTTTCTATTATTTCCAAAAACTAATTACTATATCAAGCAAAAAGAAAAGACCACTCGCGTGATCTTTATTCATTATCTTACTATTCACGAACGAATGGTAATAATGCCATATGACGAGCACGTTTGATTGCTGTAGCAAGCTGTCTTTGATAGATAGCTTTAGTACCAGTTACTCGACGAGGCAAAATTTTACCACGATCAGAAATAAAGCGACGTAATAAATCTGAATCTTTCCAATCTATTTTTTCGATTTTATTATCAGTAAAATAGCATGTCTTTTTACGTCTTCTATATCCAGCCATAATATCCTCCTTTAAAATGGTAGATCATCATCAGTAATCCCATATTGAGTTTCAACATTTTCAAAAGGATCTTTTTTGTCTGAATTCTCTTCATCATCAAACTGATAATTTTCATATTGTAAATCATCATAAATGTTTTGATTTTGTCCTCGAAAAGAATTGCCTGATTGATAATTCCTACCTTGATTAGTTTGATAGCCCACACCTTGATTATAGTTTGGTGCATCGCTACTTGATTTTGGTTCTAAGAATTGAATACTTTCACATAATACTTCAGTTATATATCGATTAGTTCCATCATTCGCAACATAAGTGCGAGTTTGGATTCGTCCATCAATTCCTAATAAACCACCTTTTCTAATATATCTACTTAAATTTTCTGCTTGTTTATTGAAAACAACGCAATTGATAAAATCCGCTTCTCGTTCACCACTTCTTGACAAGAAAGGGCGATTAACCGCAAGCGTGAAATTAACAACCGATCCGTTAGGGATCATTTTTAATTCTGGGTCTCTAGTAATTCGACCGACTAATACAACACGATTCATTCAAATCCTCCTACTACTCTGCGACAGCAATGTAGCGAATAATGTCTTCTTTTATGTTAGAAACCCGTTCAAATTCTTTTACAGCTTCAGCAGTAGCTTCAACATTTAATAGAACATAATAGCCTTTACGTAAGTCATCAATTTCGTATGCCAAATCACGGATACCCCATTCATTAACTTTCGTAACTGTTGAATCTAAATTTACGAAAATATTATTAATTTCTTCGATTAATGCTTTTCTAGCTTCTTCTTCAACAGTTGGCTTAATTATGTACATCACTTCGTACTTTTTCATTCTTTACACCTCCTTTTGGTCTAGCGGCTTTACTCATTTGAATAAAGCAAGGAGTGATTAAACCAATGAATCCATTGAGCCAATGGATTATATTGGTCTATTCACACTGATTTATTATAGCACATTTTAAATATTAAGTAAAGTTATTAACTAGATAATTTTATATCTCGCATATCATTATTTTTCTTAAGACCATTAATACTTTTACCAATTAAGATAAATTTATAACATGGCTAGCCATAAAAAAGACTTACAAATTACTTCGTAAGTCTTATAGTTCATTTTCATTAATACTTATTACTTTATTTTCTAATAAGCTTTTTTTAACATCAATGATTCGTTGGTTTTTACTGCCGCGAAAACGTAACTCAAGGGACCGATAAGCTTCGAGATAAGGTCCATCAATTATATAATCAGAATTTTCAATTAATGATTTAACATCTGGATCTGATTGAGCTTTTTTCAATAATTCTTCAAATACATATCCCGTATAAGTTATGACATTTAAATTGTTTTCTCGAGCCCGTTTGGCAAGATATGCGGTTGTGGCTGGTTGAACAAATGGTTCACCACCACTGAGGGTGAGCCCTGATGTTAAGGGATTACTTAACATATCATTTATTATTTCATCGCAATCAGCAATTGTTCCTCCATCAAAAGCAAAGGTATGAGGATTGTGACAACCCGGACAATGGTGCGGACAACCTTGGGTAAAGATAACATATCGAATTCCTGGTCCATCAGTAATTGATTCTTTGATGATTCCAGAAATTCTTATTTGCTTCTTAGATGCGTCCATGTTTTACCCGTTCTTTAACTTCAGCACGTTTAGCATCATTAAAACGATCAAGGGTCCCCACTAAATATCCGGTAATACGGCGAATCCTTTCAAAATTGCGCCCTTCGTCCTCATGTCTTCCACATCGTGGACATTCATCGTTAATAATTCCAGAGTATCCACAAACCGGATCACGATCGAGAGGATGGTTAATTGAACCATAGCCGATATTATTCTCTTTCATCGCCCGAATGATTTGTTCAAAAGCATCAACATTTTTAGCCGGATCACCATCTAATTCCACATAGGTAATATGTCCAGCATTAGTGAGCGGATGATATTTTCCTTCAATTTTAATCTTATCCATGATAGAAACCTTATGATAAACTGGAACATGGAATGAATTAGTGTAGTATTCATGATCAGTTACCCCTTTGATCTTTCCAAAAAGTTTACGGTCCATTTTAACAAAGCGCCCCGCTAAACCTTCGGCTGGGGTTGCTAGAAGTGAGAAGTTTAATTGATGTTTTTCCATTTCAGCATCAATACGTTTTCTCATATGATTAACAATTTCCAGTCCAAGTTGTTGAGCTTCACTTGACTCTCCATGGTGTTTACCAATTAAAGCAACTAACGTTTCAGCTAGTCCAATAAATCCAATCGATAAAGTTCCATGTTTAATTACTTCACGAACTTCATCATCATAACTTAATTTATCTGAACCAAGCCAAACTTTTTGTCCCATTAAGAATGGGAAGTTATATACCTTTTTCTTACATTGAATTTCAAATCTATCTAGTAACTGTTCTACAACGATATCAAGTTGTTCATCTAATAATTCATAGAACTTAGTGATATCCCCTTGAGCCTTAATTCCAAGGCGAGGTAAGTTAATGGAAGTAAAACTTAAATTGCCCCGACCTGTTACAATTTCGTTATCTTTATCGACGTTTCCAATAACTCGAGTTCTACATCCCATATAAGTAACTTCAGTATGATAGTTACCAGGTCGATAGTACTGTAAGTTAAATGGTGCATCTAAGAATGAGAAGTTCGGGAACAGTCTCTTAGATGAAACTTTACAAGCAAGACGGAATAAATCATAGTTAGGATCTTCCGGATTATAACTTACTCCTTCTTTTACCTTAAAGATTTGAATTGGGAAGATTGGAGTCTCACCATTTCCGAGTCCAGCTTCTGTCGCAAGTAATAAGTTTCTAATAACCATTCTTCCTTCACTAGACGTATCAGTACCATAGTTAAGTGAACTAAAAGGTACTTGAGCACCAGCTCGTGAGTGCATGGTATTTAAATTGTGGATTAGTGATTCCATCGCTTGATAAGTTGCACGATCTGTTTCTTTCCAAGCTTCTTTTTTAACAAACTTTTCAATTTTTTCTACTTCTTCTGGAGTACAGAAACTACTCAATACTTGACGTAGTACTTTTTCAAAGTCATCTTTATCGATAGTTGGTACTAAATTAAATTCTTTTTCAATCTTGGTTACAATATTTTTAACCGTTTCTTCTTCAACTTCTGGTTTTAAAACACTCATTATCTTAATGAGGTTTGCAAGATATCTTTTCTTATAAGTCTTTTTAACACCTGGCGCCATATCATAATCAAATGCTGGAACACTTTGTCCACCATGTTGATCATTTTGATTTGATTGGATTGCGATACAAGCAAGTGCAGCATAGCTGCTGATATCATTAGGTTCTCTTAAATAACCATGACCAGTGGAGAAACCACCAGTAAATAATTTAGTTAAATCTATCTGACAACAAGTTAAAGTTAAGTTATAGAAATCTAAGTCATGAATGTGAATATCACCTTCAATATGAGCATTACCATATCGAGGCTTTAGTAAGAATTTCTTATTAAATTCTTTTGAGCCTTCACTTCCATATTTAAGCATGACACCCATTGCGGTGTCAGTATTGATATTGGCATTTTCTCGCTTGATGTCATTATCTTTGGCAGCCTGAAATGTAATCCCCTTGTAGATATTCATCAATTCAGAATCCATTTCCCGTACTTTAGTACGATTATCACGGTAGATTATATATTTCTTAGCAACTTTCGGTAGTTGTTGTTGCATCAACACCTCTTCGACAATGTCTTGAATTTCTTCAACATGTGGTTTATCATAATTTCTTTCTTCTAACACTTCATAGACTCTTAGTGAAAGCCTCTTTGCTAGGACGATATCGTCCATATCACAGGCTAGTAGTGCTTTGTAAATTGCTTGTTCAATTTTGGCGAGATCAAAATTAGCAATGCGTCCGTCGCGTTTAACAATTTTCTTAATCATACCGTATAACCTCCTAAAGTTAAATTTTTTATCATAATTTGTAAAGAGTATAACACACCAAAAAGTTTGAGTCAATGAAATGACTTAATTAAAAGTTTGACATTAAAATTAAAAATAATACAAAATTCGGGAAGTTATCATTTGATAATCAGTATATAAAAAGTAAAGCAGAAAGCCTAGCTTTCTGCTTAATTAATTATGACATTTTGACCCCAATCACCATCTGCTTTTGCTTTAATTATGAGCCTAATTTGAACTCGACGAGGGATAAGAGAGTCTGCAATATTAAAACTATTGTCATCAATTAACTCTAATCGTCCATCGCTGTTATCAATTTCAAAATAGTATCCATTCGGAAGATCGATATAGATGCTATAGATACCATCCATGGTACTGACAAAGTTATAGTTAATACCAGTATTACTACCATCAATAAAATATGAATACAAACTCATCGAATAACGATACTCTTGGAATGTAGTTTCATCGATATTAAGAATGGTAAAGGTAACAAAGACATTTTCTAAATCGATTCCATCTTCTTTAATTATTTCTGGCATAATAAAAACATTGTTAGAAACGTCCATAATCGCAATATGGAAATCAGTGTAATGATCTTGATAATCAGGTAGGTTTTCATCATAGTCTTCAGCAAACACTCGATAATGAACATAGTTAAAGTTTTCGCCATCATCAAGTGGGGTAAAATCAGCTGTTAGATCTAATGAAAGGTCTCCTTCTTCATTGACCACTCGATAAATTGTAGCACCCACTGGAAGGAAGAATGTTGGGGTGTAATTAGTTAAGTCAGTTTTATCAACTTGACCAATTAGATAAAACTCTTTGTATTCCAAACCACCATATTCATTATATTGGATTCCCACTGTCGGTAAAGTCAATATTTTTCGTGTTTCCGGATATCTTAGATAACCATCATAAATTTCTTCCGTAATTTTCGTAATATCTATAATTGTATTAAATTCTACGAAGATTGAATCCGTTACAAAACTAATATTGGTGAGTTTACTATTATTATTTTTTATTTTAGTAACAACTAATGAATCAAAAGTAAAGTGCCATGAAATACCTAAACCGATCCCTGGATCAGATTCATAAGTAATACTAAATTCATAATCCCCCATCGGAATATCCTTAAATAAATCAATCTCAAAACCTAACCCTGGTAAGACGGTATAGTAAATATCATATTCGCCCCAATTAAAGTCAGGAGTTAGTTTTAATAATGAATCTTCAGGTTCACTTGACAGATTTGGAAAATATACTCTTCGTAAGTCAAATTCGACCCGGACTGTTGGAGACTCTTCTCTTTCAGCGATAACATTTTCTTCTAGATCGATTGGACCGCCATTCTTATATAATCTATCAAAACTTGGATTAATCTCATACTCTTCTAAGTAGTGATAAAAGTTACCCAATTGTTGATTTTCATCTTTCAGCACATAGGTTATAGTGTAACGATGGCGTGATGTTGTTTGATCGATAACTTCAACACTCACAGAAACACTTACCAAAGTGGCCAGCGGTGAAATTTCTATTCCATCTAAATAACTAGGAATATTGTCACCAACAAGATCACTTGCGATAACATCGGAGATACTACTTAAATTTGAAAAGTCTACAATTGATGTATCATTGATAAGATCACTAGGATTATAGTAAATACCATAAGGGATGTAAGAGGTATAAGAAGTTGAATTAGGATAAACTTCATCCCCATTAAAAATGAAACTTAAAACATCTTTTTCCGAACCTGGATCTTTAGTAAATGCAAGTTGATATTTTTTTATTACTATATTTCCATTTTCATAAACAGGATTGCCATTTGAATCTTTTTCATAACTAGAAAGTTTTAACTCAGAAAGATAGTTTCCTGCTCTAAAAGTACTTGTAAGATTATATTCTACTGTTAGTTTTCCAGTTCCCCACTCTCCTGTTGAGTTATTAAACTCTTTAGGGATTGGAACTTCATATGAATCATACCCCCCTGGATCTAGTTCTACTATACCATTCCGCAAATCATATGTAGATGAGTCAACCACTAGTTCTGGCGGTTTATAAATCGTTATACGATTCAAGACATTATAATTTGGAGCCATATTTAATGTATTATAGGTAATCACAATTCGATCTGAACTACTTACCAAACTAGTACCAATTATATAACTAACTGGTGATACTGCCGATTCAGGAGGAATTATTGTTATTGGTTCCCCATTTACATAAATGGTTAAGGAGTCTATACTACTAATTTCTTCATCAGCTGTTCTAATGATTCTAATTGTATAATCTTTATAGGCTAAACTACTTGGATTTTTTTGGTATTCCTCAGAGTAAACTCTCAGTTTTCCATAATGTTCTGCAGCAGTGTCTAAATACTCCCCGGTATCTTTATCAGCCATAGTATCATATATGCCATAATAACGTGGAATTGTGGCTAGTTGAGGTTGACTAGTTTCATCAATTATCGCATTCTCTGATAACCAATAAGAAGAATCATCATTATAATCGACCATAAACTCAACGTCATTAGCCTTAGCAAAAATACCAATTTCTTCATCACCAGAGTCTTCAAAAATATATGTCTTTCCTTGATATGAACCGACATAACGAAAATACCCGTCATCTACTAATTCATAAGGATACAGTTTAGCTCCGGCAGTTTGTCCAGAGACAGTATAACCCGATCCAAATAAGGGTCTTCCTTCATAAGTATAAATGTACTCTTCCATAGTAGAATCTATGACTAGAGGAACTATAGCTGAAGCACGAGTATATACATGCTGATAAATAGTAATACTATTATACTGAAATGTTAATTTATAAGAATTATTACCTGATATATTCCAATTATATATTCTTCCATTTAAAGGATGATATGACTCACCATCAAAGTAATGAGTTCCTACATATACTATTCCATTATTTTCAATATTGGGAAGTCCTATGACTCCGCTCATACCTTGACTTGCCTCAATTACCCTATTTATTCTATGATATGTTCGGGTATTGTAAGGTTGAATTAAAGCGGAATTACTTGGCAGATAGAATGTTATCATTCCATTACGTTCATCAATTTCTGGATTTTCCAAAATGAAATCTTCAACAAATTGTCCATTTTTCCTTGCTTTAAGTTTTATATCGTAGACGTTTGCTGCTAGTGAGTTCTTTATTTGCCTCATTCTAACAGTTAGTTTTTCACCAATAGTTACATCATGAGATTCATTTTGTTGCCAAGACGAATCTCCTTCAGGATAATCTTCTGAGATCGGATTTAAAAGATTTAATTGAATTTGATCTGGAAGGAAGACCCCGTTTTTTATACCTTTACTATTAGATAGTGCATAAAGCCCCGGTATTCCAGTTACCCCATTAAGAGTTTCAATTTTTCCAATTGCTATATCTGATGCTTTATCCCGCGGAATAAATTCAAAATAGTCATATAGATAGCGATCAGTCCAAGCGTAACTCATACGTGGTGAACGTAACGCAAAATCTTCACCAAAAATACTTTTAGCATTATCTGGATTTGAATTATCTTCTACAAGGTAAAAATACTCAATTTGTCGACCGTATGAAAAAAGAGTAATACCCCATAGTTTTTGTTCTACAACATTAAACGGTTCCACTGAACAATCATTCGGATTAACCGTAGCCATTTTATTTACAATACTTAAGATTCTTTTGTTGGTATCACCATCTAAAACTTCTCTCCAAAAAGAAGTATTAACTGTCGGTGCATTTCCCGCTATATCAATGACTTTATCAAAATTAATTAAATAACCAAAGTAAACAGTATCCATCGGATGTGGCGAGCCGTCGAATAGCGATAAGAATTGCCAAGAATCCGAACCTGTATGAATTTTACCAATTAAAGCACCAAAAGCTTTATATTTTTCTGCTCTTACTTTGGATTTGCTTTGATAAGGATAATTATCATTAACCCCACTTAAAGGATTTGATGAGTTAAAGGATGCTAACTCTCTAATCTTTCCATAATTAATTGAGTTTGAAATAAAAACTTCAAAGGAATTAATATAAGCAAATCTATTAAGATATACAAAGCCAAAAAGACCACTTGCTAAATATCTTGAATAGATATTACCGTAATTAATATTGTTGATTGTACTAAGTAATCCCATCGTTAGGACACCAGCAGCCTTTGATCTAGTCTCTGAAGTAATACCATAACTAGTTTCTACCGTTCCATTCCAAGCAAAGACATCACCATAGTTAATACTAAAAACAATCTTCGCAAAATGACCATTTTGACTAATTACAACCGGTGTACCATCTTCATTAATATCATTTCTTACCGCTAAGCCAGCAGCATGTGAATAACCATTTGCGGTCATTGAGACTGATTTTATTTCACCATAGTTAACAGAGTCTCTAATTTGAGCAGATGGACCAGCCATTAGATAAACCAGGCCACCAGAAGCAATTTCATGATTAGCAGTTAAATCATTTAGATTGTCAATGGATCCTAGATTGGCTGCACTGGTAATTATTGATTCATTGATAGATACAATACCAGAGAGTCTGGTTGAACCATCAATCGGTCCATTTAATACAAGGTTTCCGTTATTTACCGTATTGTGAATTGGTCCTTCAATTGGATCAAATTCAATAGCAACCGGAACAATGCCATTTTCGGTTAAGAAGTTTGTATTTGCATTTTTATAAGCTATCCCAGAGGCATAAATATCATAATTAATTCCGGAACGTCCATTAATGGTAATATTGCCGCCATTAAATCCATTTTTTAAACTATGGTTTTGACTTACTTCTTCAATTAAACCAACAATATAAAATTTTCCTTGATTGGTTAAATTGGTTTGATGAGAGAAATTAACTGTAATATTACCATCATTACGCAAATGATTAACACTAACACTTTTACCTAAGATGTTTCCTGATATCTTAATATTAGATAAATTTAGTTCTCTTGTAGATATAGCATTTATATTGACATAGTTATATGACTGATGAATCTTGTTAGTATTATTGTTGTTATCATCAATAACATTAATTACCGATGCATAAGAATTTATAAAACTTAGATCTATATTTAAATTTACAGTTTGATTTGGTTTACCGTTGAAGAGACCAACAAACTCAGCGTCAGTATCTTTTGCGAAAACGACACCAGCCATCTTAATATTCATTTGAGCCAGATCAGATGGAGTAAATTCTTGTCCGCTTGGAATAGCTAGTTCAAGTTTTCCTGTATTGGTTAAACTATAAAATTTAAATCTTGTTTCTTCATGAGCATTGATACCATCAATTGTTCCATAACCAGCCACAAATGATGATAATGAACTATTAACATTAAGGGTTAATTTACCCTTATTATGAATTTGTCTTACTTCATTGGTTAAATCGGTTTGCCTACCGACAATCCCACCCATATATAAGTTATTAACATATCCATTATTATGAGATTTAAGATCACCAGAAAACACAACTTTATTTAAAGATGTTATTGCTCCATAACCAATGATACCACCTAAATATATAGTGTAATTGTCTTTGGTGTTGAAACCAAATCCAGTAATATTCATTTTATTTAATGTTTCAGTAATGGTCATTCCTTCAGAATAACCTACTAAGCCACCGACAGCTGAGAAATTGGTCCTTGTTGAATTATAGATAAAGCCATTAGTTTCTCCCTCATCAACGACTTCCATATTTCCCGCAAGTGTTGACTTACTAATTGTTCCTCTTCCTTCACCAAAGAGTCCGCCAAAGTGCATAAGACCTAATTCGTCAGTTGCTGTAGTAATTCTCATATTCCCATGAATATGAACATTTTGAACCGTACCGCCATTAATCTGAGCAGCAAGCAATCCCACTAAGATTTTTTCCTTAATGCTTTGATTGCTAAGGTCAGTTGTCTCTAACCTCATATTAACAAAATTGAGATTAGAAATAGTACCAAATAATACACTAAACAGACCATAACTAGCAAAATTACCCACTTCAGTTGCTTGTCTAATACTTAAATTTATGATAACTGGATAGTCCGGGGCGCCTCCTATTGCATCTCGTTCTATCAAAGTGATGGTTGGATTTTCTTTTCCAACCAATGTTCCACTAAAACCTGCTTTAGAAGCCCGATAACCAGATATCGAAACCATATTCATATCGATATCATTATTAACAACATAGTCGGCATTTCTAAAGTAACTTGATACTTCTAAGAGTTGCATCATCCACACAAAATCAAGGGCATTATTGATTTCAAATTTTCCCCCATCAAAAGGAATTCCCCGTAAGGTTGGGTATACATTATCAAGCATTGTTAACTTTTTATCATTAGAATCAATCAGCTTACTAGAATAGTAATCATTATAGTACCAAACATCATCATCAAAGATATTATGGTTTTGAAACTCAGAAGTTGCAAGACCTTCCCCATTTAGGCCTTCGCCAGCAGGAAGGACATCAAATGATGGATCATGAAGAGTACTATCAAAATAGACATTTTTAATTGTTCCACGGTTATATGTAGTGATAATTGTTGATGAGGCATAATATTTGATCGATTGGGATTTAACTTCTTGGGTTGCTACATAACTTTCTCTAATTGTTCCCTCATTATAGGAAACCAATCCAGCAATATGAAAGCCCCCCTCAGCTACTAATCCTGAACTTAGGCCTCGATTATCTTCAACATAAACATGTTCAATTAAACCTTGGTTCAAACCTACAAGCGGAGAAGCATACATCATTGGGTCCCAGTTGATTGGTTGAACCATAATTGGGTTGATCAAACCTAAGTTACGAATAACCCCAGTTGCTCCAACAACTGAAAACATTGAATAAAATATTAGTCCCTCAAAATTATTATCATATTCTTCTTGAGTTGAGATAGTCTGATAATAAAGGTTGGTTATTTCAAAACCTTGTCCATTAAAACTACCGGTGAAAGGTAATTCTTCCTTAAAGCCAATTGGAATAAACAAATGATTAGGATTTGCCATAACTGCTTCATAGTAATCGATGTCTTTTCCAAGAACATAATTTAGTCCTAAAAATACCGGATTCGTGAAACACTCATAAGAGAAATAATATAAGTCGGTTGCTGTTTCAATAACATAAATCTTAGATGGATCGGGATTGGCTTTGCCAGTGATTTCACTGAAAGGTATGTATTGACTGTCATAATCAATTTCATCTAATGGGGTGCTTGGAAGGTTTCCATTCCAAGAATTAGAGGTATCAAAATCATATAGGTTTTCACTGCCCAATAGTTTTTCATTTTTAATTAATCCGATAATAGGTATTATCGCAAGTGCTAGATATATTACTAAGGCAATTTTTTTAAAATGATTGCGTTTCATGACTGACCTCCTTCCTCATCAAAAAATGAAGGTGATATATTCCATATTTGTTCAACCCGATTTGCTTGAACAATTTCCACCCTTACATTAACATACACATAACATTCTTCGGTAAACACTTGAGTAACCCGTTTTGGATATGGATCACCACCATTGACTAGATTGATCACCAGTGGAGTAGTTTGATTGTTCTTGACAATACCAGGATAGTAAATATATCCTTGATTATCAAACAATGGATTAAAACTACTTCCCCACTTGAAGGGACTAAATGGTAAGTAAGCAGGTCCCATCTCTTCATGATACAAAATTCTAGTAGTCACTCGATCTTCAATGGTTTCGTCATTGAGGGTCCTAACTATTTGCCATTCATCTTGAAATTTTATCCGTACACGAGCAGGGGTATTAGAAGTAATGTTAACCATTACTTTTATTTTTCCAATATAGTTATCAGCATTTTGGTCAAAAGCATTTACCAAAAATGCATTTTTATTTTGGTCATAGAACTGGATGCCGTTAATTTGATCAAACATAACGATTACTTCAGCATCCATCTTACCCGTTTCAATACGAGTTTGGTAAGCGTTTCTTAATTCAAACCACGCATAAATACTTACAATTGAGGCGATTAAAAGAAATACCATATTAAACATTAAAACAGTAAGTTTTGCTTTATGTTTACGATTAACTGCTTTCATATGGTTTTTCCTTTTGAACAGTATTTATAATGAGGATTACATCATCATAAATGATTTGAAATAAATCTGGATCCTCTTCAAATTGATTATAATCGCCCCAAAATACAATTTGAAAAGCAATAGATTCTCCTGGTTCAACAACGGTATTAGCTATTTCTTCGATAACATTTTGGTTATGATAAGAAACAATAGTCCGTACTTGCTCTTCATTTTCAATTGTCGATAATTCTTCATCATAGTTAATATTTAGTCCATCAATATAGTCTTTATAATTTGTGGTGAAGTTTTCTACATTTAAACCTTCGTAAATGATTAAATATAACAAATCATTATGGTCATTTAGATCAACAGCTATTTCTTGCTTAACTGGAATTGAATCTTCATCAACAATGACCGTAATCATAAAACTGGTTGCTATCACGTCTAAAGTTTTACTAGTATCATTCACAAAATCATAAGTTAAATCAATATAAGTTAAGTTATCAATCAATAAATTGCCTATTAATTGTTCTCCAACTCTAGTTTCAATAATAATTTCTCCTGAGGTATAAATTCCAAAGTTTTTGTGTTTTAAATAAGTGGTCCACGCAAAAAGGGTAAATGGTAAGACAATTAACAATAACAAAATAAATAAGGCACTATATAGCTGATCCTTATGTTTAATAAATCTTATCATTTTCACACCTCCTTGCATAAGAAATTATTTCTTTTCTAAATATAAGTTTATTTTCCCAATGGTTAACATTTGATTACTGAAAGGTAGACTCGAAGTTGGGTTACCTTCAGCATCATAACCTTTAACATTTTCATCAAAATACAAATTAAAATAGATAATTATTTGATCATTTGGATCTTCACTTTTTCCTAACTCGATATTTTCCACAAGTGTATATTTGTTTCGAGTGGGATTATCAAAATGTTGACTATAGATATTTATTTCTGGACTATCTTTAATGTCATCACCTTCAACCCCATTATTGTAATATGCGACTTTTGTTACTTCGTACAAGAATGCATATTGAATCTTATTTTTTTCAATCTCGTTCTCAGGTGACAAAATATCAGCAAACTCTAGTTTTAACTTCACATCGACATTACTTAAGTTGGTGATTATTAAAGCATAGGAGAATTGGTTCGAAGGAACGAGATTAGTTTTGTTATCAATTATATCATTCGGAGTTGGTGAATCGATTAGTAGATAGCAGTTTTCGTCGTTAGTAGCTAAACACTTATCATTTTCTAAAACAGGATTATCATTTGGATTCCCCGTATAGTTAAAACTTTGATAAACATAGAACTCATATTTAGATTTTACCTGAAAGACATTAACAATTAGTGAGGACTTCCCAATGTTCGAAATGCTAATCCAAGCATAGATTGAAGTCGTGCACAAAAAAATAGCGAGAAGTAAATAAAGTAACGAGTTTAAAAGCGGACGCTTGGAACCAATTCGTTTAAACATTATATACCTCCTCACTATCGATGTTTTTAGGCTTCATCAAATACTTCTGAATCCTTTTCTTGCTTCATCTCTTTAACTGTTTTTACAATTGAAACGCCATGATATATTAATAAACTGGAAATAGGTACAATTATCAGCAGAATAAATCCCCAAGTTGATTCTAAAAGATTAATAATTGACCCTACCCCTTTAATTTTTCCTTGATATAGAGCGAGTACTTCATTTGAACTAAGATTTCTAAGTCGTGAATCATTATCGCCTTTAACTGTCACTAGAAAGTTATTAATATTTTCAATTCGACTAGCGTTATAATTTCCTTTAGCATAATCAAAGTAAATTACCACATCATCTTTTTCAAACTGGGGTCGATTTTTAGATTCAATGATTTTCACGATAAGCAAATCATTTTTTTTAAAACATCCTTCTTTCGTTCCAGCCATAGAATCATCAGGTGCTACCATAAAGGAAACGCCAAATAATTTAGGTAGTTCTGGTCTCCCATCATCCTGTTTATGAGCACGGATGATGGCGATTGAAGCTAGAATAAGCACCAATAAAATAATATACACCAACGAAATCATGAACACTTTTATCCCAGTAAACCATTTAGAACTTGCCTTCATAAATAACTCCTTTTTTCCTATTCAATATTTT